>ENA-OYYI01000034-OYYI01000034.1-human-gut-metagenome-genome-assembly--contig:-NODE-34-length-81932-cov-9.840871_pt1 | contig 81932 bp, 73 predicted proteins | sample MGYA00244063_ERZ653448 | MGnify/ENA primary metagenome ERZ653448 (study PRJEB26926, sample SAMN06165192) | human gut metagenome | biome: ENVO:00009003; feature: ENVO:2100002; material: ENVO:00002003...
TTTCACCCTGCGGTCCTTGAGGACCGACAGGCCCCTGAGGACCCGTTGCCCCGGTGGCTCCAGTTTCGCCTTGCGGTCCGACAGGTCCCTGAGGTCCCTGCGGTCCGGTAGCGCCGGTAGCACCCGTTTCACCCTGCGGTCCTTGAGGACCGACAGGCCCCTGAGGACCCGTTGCCCCGGTTGCTCCTTGCGGCCCCTGCGGTCCAGTAGCGCCGGTAGCACCCGTTGCTCCTTGCGGCCCTTGCGGTCCGACGGGGCCTTGTTCACCCTGAGGGCCTCTGAGTCCGTTAAATCCCCGCGGCCCCTGCGGTCCTGCGGGCCCTGCGGGTCCGCGGGGTCCTACACAAGCGCACAGCCTTTCGGGAAAATCGTTACAACGATCGTGACAATGATTGAATTTACAAAAACAACTCATATCTACCTCCTTAATATGTAGACGAGCTGCTACTGTATTGTACGTTTGTACGGAATAAAACGTGAATCATCTAAACATTGACATAAACAAAATATTATGTTATAGTTTAGTTATTCTTTTTTATGGAGATAAAATATGAGTTACGTTATCAGTACTGACGCTTGCGCGGATATGCCGGTAGGATATGCTGAGGAGAAATCAATTCCCGTAGTTCCGATGCCGTACGTATTGCAGATGCCGAAAGGTCATACCAAAAAACTCGACTTTCTTGGGAAAATCAACAAAGAATACGATATCGTCGAGTGCCGCACGGATACGACGGGCTTTCTCGGCAATATGAAAAAGTTTTTCGATACGTTGCGTAACGGCGCGATCCCGAAAACAAGTCAGTCAAATGCCGAAATCACGTTTGAAACGCTGGAGCCGTTCGTAAGAGACGGGCACGACGTTTTACATATCGCGTTTTCGTCGGGAATGAGCGGAAGTTTCAATTCGGCTTGCATCGCCGCGCACGACCTTATGGAAAAGTATCCCGGAAGGAAGGTTCTGGTAGTGGACAGTCTGGGCGGCGTCGGCGGCGAAGGTCTTTGCGTTATGGACGCCGTAAAACTTCGTGACGAAGGCGTTTCGATTGAAGAAGTTCATCGTAAATTAAGCGATTACGCTCCGTGCTATCATCATTATTTTACTGTCGGCGATAAAGGTTATCTTGCAAGAAGCGGCCGCATTTCGGGGTTCGAATATATGTTTGCCACGTTGCTTAACATAAACATAATTCTCGGTCTTGACGGCGAAGGAAAGGTTTATCCCGCCGCAAAGGTCAGAGGCACGAAAAACGTTTATAAAAAATTTCTGGAATTGTTCGAAACTATGAAAGGCGACGAGGATAATTCCGAAATCATACTGTGCCACGGCGATAATCCCGAAGGTATCAAAATACTTGGCGATTTACTTACCGAAAATTTCAAAGAAATCGAAAAAATCGATTACAATTACGTTAACCAGATGGTAGGCAGCAATTCGGGGCCCGACAGTCTCGCGCTTTTCTTCCGCGGAAAACCTCGCGCGATATATCGTAAGTAAAGGCAAGAATAGGCGGAACGCGGTTTATACGGCGGGATTCCCGAAAAACAATATCGGCGGCGGACAAGTTTCCGAAACCGCGGCCTGCAAAACGAAAAATTGCATAAAGGCATTATCAGACGATAATGCCTTTTTTGAATTGTTAAATGCGGTATTTTTAAGCGTTATTCTTCCGGTCTGACAACCGTTTTCCCCGTGGCGGCGGATTGATAAATAAGATAGTATCCTTTTCCGTCAACGTCGTCGAGCGAAAGCGGCAACCAGTCGCATACGTCTTTAATTTCTTCGGGAGGAGCGCCTCTCTTCTCGTACGGCACGCCGTAGGAAATGTACGTCGGCACGTCAAGGTTATATATTATCCCCACAACGTAAAATCCGTCGGAGTTTTCGACCCGCACCCACTTGCTGTTTGGAACGGCGTTTTCCAGTTCGGTCTCGGCAGGGAAACAAATGAACATTTCGTCGAGTTGCGGTTTTACGGCAAGGTAAAAATCGTTGCCGTCGTACTCGACGTTTTTTGTGAAATTCATAGATGTTTCGAGATTTTTCTGTTTATTTTCGGCGGTTTCGACGGTAAAACCGCCGTTTTCGTCGGTAATAATATCCTGTTCGACGTTATTTTCTGCTCCGTCGGACTCTTCGCATACCCGAGCGTTTACGGCCGTATCGGCGTCCGTTTTTTTGTCGGCATCGGAAGAATTGTCGATTATTTCGTCATTTTTTGTCGTGCGAGGCTTGTTTTTCGCACGTTTTTCCTTTTTTGTTTTCTCGTATTCGTTCAGAAGGTTGAAACAACGATACCTGTCGTTTCCCGTCGTGCCGAATAATACGGGTCTGCCGTTTCTCGTAACAAGGCAATCGATATCGTCGGGAAGAGAGGGAGCGGACAGCGCGAGGACGTCGCCGTCTTTTGCGTCGTACACTGTTATTTTATCGTCGACGCGCAACAAGATTTTCGCGTCGTCGCTCTCGGGGACGTGCAGAGAAACGCTTGCTTCGGACCTGCCGCTGTCGGATACGAAACGAAGTATTCCGCTTCCGACTCCGGTTTTTATATCGCATAAAATCATCACTTTTTTTTGAAAAGCCATACTGAAATCTCCTTACGGATTATAGGTATTCAAAAAAAAGACGAAAAATGACGCTTGAACGTAAATTGCATAAAACAAGCGTTTATTAGCGATATTTTATTGTTAAACTGTATGTTTGAAAATTAAAGATACGACGGCAATCGCGTTTACGGCAAGGCCTTTACCCGTTTCGCCGATTCCCTCGGAGGTAGTGAAAGCAAGACCGATTCTGTCGGGAGCGACCGAAAGCGCGTTTGCGAGGGAATTCGTGATTTGTTCGCGATAAGGGTTTAATCTGGGGTTTTCGCAAACGACCGTTGCGGCAAGAGAATAGGGCGCAACCCCCTTTTTATTTACCAAGGTCATCACTTCAGAGAGCAACGACATACTGTCTGCGTCCTTATATTTTTCCGCCGAATCGGGAAAACGGCAACCGATATCTTTTTCTCCGACGGCGGTAAGAAGGGCATCCATAACGGCGTGCGTGAGTACGTCTGCGTCGCTGTGGCCGAGAAGTCCCTTGTCGAAAGGAATTTCCACCCCGCCGAGCACGAATCTGCGGTTTTTTGCAAAACGGTGAGTGTCGTATCCGACTCCCGTAAGCGTTGCCGGCGATAAAAGGTCGGAAGGATAGGTAATTTTTTTATTGAGGACGTCGCCGTCGACGCGCGCAACCTCGTCGAATATCGTAAGGAAAAGAGAAACGTCGTCGGTGAAGTCGCCGTTCTGCAACGAATAGGCCTCTTTCAGAAGAGCGGTTCTGAAACCCTGCGGGGTCTGTACGGAGACGAAATTGCTTCTGTCTGCCGCTTTATAGCCGCAGGATACGTCCGCGACGCTGTCCGTAAAAGGGATTACCGGCACGACGGCTTCGTGCGAAGACAGCGAGGATATTACGCGGTTTATTACGTCCGGACGGATAAAAGGTCGCGCGCCGTCGTGTATCAGCACGTATTCGGCCGTAGCGTATTGCAGGGCGAGTCTTACCGTTTGCGTGCGCGTCGCGCCGCCGTTGCATACGATAACGTTTTCAAACGGAGAAAAGAGCGAGGTTATTTCGTCTTTTAACGAGGCGCTTGTCGCGATAATGATTTTTTCGACGCCTTTTGTGTTTAAAAATGGGATTACGGCGTTTTCAACGACGGTTCGTCCCGAAACGGTGCACAGAATTTTATTGAGTTTTCCCGAAAAACGCGCGCTTTCGCCGGCGGCGGGAATAATGACGTCGAACATCAGTCGTTTAACACCTCGTAAGGTTCCGACGCGTCGGCTTTGCCCGCAACGTCGGGAGTCGAAATTATTTTGAAACGCACGGATTCGTTGCCGAAACGGACGGATACGATATCGCCGGGCTTTACGTCTTTCGACGGTTTTGCTTCCCGTCCGTTGACTTCTATGCGTCCGCCGTCGCAGGCGTCCTGAGCGACCGTGCGGCGTTTAATGATTCTTGAAACCTTAAGAAATTTGTCGATTCTCATATTTTTTTATCTATAATAAAATTTCTTTATTTATGCGCGCAAAAATCGTTGACATATTGAAATTTTTAATGTATCCTTGTAAATTGCGTTAAATTATGATATAAGTATATTTTTATCTTTTCTAATCCATAGAAAAGGGTAGGGGCGAGTGTCGCCTTTTCTGCGTTGTCGTACTGAGGTTTTAGCCCTCGCGAGGTGCATAGGACATAACCTGCTGTCAGGACTTATTTCATTATATAGCACGGTAGCAAAAAACACAACAACAATTTTCAAAATTAAATTTCCAGTTTTAAGGAGAGTTACACGATGTCTCAAGTTAAAGTTCACAAGGTCAAGTACGGCAACACCGAGCGTTACTCTTTCAGCAAGATTAAAGACGTTCTGGATATTCCGTACCTCATCGAGGTTCAGAAAGACTCCTACAAAAGTTTTCTGGAGCACGGCATCAAGGACGTTCTGGACGAGTATTCTCCCATACGCGATTTTTCCGACCGTATGGAATTATCGTTTTTGGGATACAGTCTCGAAGGCGAACCCAAGTACACCGTCAGAGAGTGCAAAAACCGCGACGCGACGTATGCCATACCTCTTAAAGTAAAGGCGCGTCTTACCAACCTCGAAACGGGCGAAGTTATCGACCAGGAAGTATTTATGGGCGACTTCCCTCTTATGACCGACAGCGGCAGTTTCGTCATTAACGGAGCGGAACGCGTTATCGTCAGCCAGCTTGTCAGAAGCCCCGGCGTCTATTGCGATATGACGAGGGATAAAAACGGCGTACCCCGTTATTCCTGCACGATGATTCCCAATCACGGTGCCTGGCTCGAGTTCGAACAGGACTTCAACGGCATTTTATGGGTACACGTCGACCGCCAGCGCAAAATCACCGCAACCACTCTGTTGAGAGCTCTGGGCTTCGGCACGGACGACCAGATTAACGCCGTGTTCGAAGAAAAGATGATTGCCGATACCTGCGAGAAGGACCCGCAGGGCGCGCACACCGAAGAAGCCGGAAAAATCGATTTGTTCAGAAGAATGCGTCCCGGCGAAGTTCCCACGCTCGAAGGCGCGAATATTCTCATCAACAACTTCTTCTTCGACAACCGTCGCTACGACCTTACCCGCGTAGGACGTTACAAATTCAATAAAAAACTCAGTATCGCAACCCGCGTCGAGGGACAAAAAATCACCCGTGACGTCGTAAGCGTTCTTACGGGCGAAATACTTGCCGAAAAAGGCGAAGTAATCGACGCCGATAAGGCGCGCGAAATTGAAAACAACGCGGTAAACGAGGTTTACGTCGAAGTCGATATTCCCGAAAAAGACGGCTCGACCAAAAAAGGCGAGTTTAAAATCATCGGCAACAACACGGTGCCTCTCGACGCGATAATTCCCTGCAATCCGAGGGAGCTCGGCATTCTCGAAAAGGTTTATTATCCCGCAATCAAAAAGCTCCTGGACGAGGTCGAAGGCGACGAAGCGCGTCTCGACGCAATCAGGAACAACGTCAAGGAACTCGTAATAAGACATCTTACCATCGAGGATATTATCGCAAGCATCTCTTATACGCAGGGTCTTTCCTACGGTCTCGGCACAACCGACGATATCGACCATCTCAGCAATCGTCGCGTCCGTTCGGTCGGCGAGCTTCTCGAACATCAGTTCGGCAAAGGTATGCTCCGTCTCGAAAGAGTCATCAAGGAAAGAATGTCGATTGCGACCGAAAACAAGGAAATTTCGCCGCAATCGCTTATAAATATCCGTCCCGTGGCAAGCGCGATAAAGGAATTCTTCGGAAGTTCTCAGTTGTCGCAGTTTATGGAACAGCCCAACCCTATCGCGGAACTTACTCATAAACGAAAAGTGTCCGCTCTGGGCCCCGGCGGTCTTTCGAGAGAGCGCGCGGGCTTCGAAGTCCGAGACGTACACCACACGCATTACGGCCGTATGTGTCCTATCGAAACTCCCGAAGGACAGAACATCGGTCTTATCACTTCGCTTGCGACTTACGCACGTATTAACGAATACGGATTTATCGAATCGCCTTACCGTAAGGTTATAAAGCCCGACGGCATCGTCACGGACGAAGTTAAATACATGACGGCAGACGAGGAGGACAAATACGTTATCGCGCAGGCGAACGAGCCTTTGGACGAAAACGGAAAATTCCTGCATAACCGCGTTACCTGCCGTATCCGCGAAGATATCCGCGAAGTTGACGTGAACCGCGTCGACTATATGGACGTTTCGCCGAAACAGCTCGTTTCCATCGCTACGGCGCTTATCCCGTTCCTCGAGAACGACGATACCAACCGTGCGTTGATGGGCTCGAACATGCAGCGTCAGGCCGTACCTCTTTTAAGACCCGAAGCGCCTATGATAGCAACGGGCGTCGAACATAAAATCGCGTACGACAGCGGCGTTCTCATCATCGCCAAAAACGACGGCGTTGTAAAATACGTCGATGCGGATAAAATCATCGTTGCCCGCCCGTCGGGAGACGACGACGTTTATTACACCTCGAAATTCACCCGCAGTAACCAGAGCACCTGCATTAACCAGAAACCCATCGTGGTAAGCGGCCAGAAGGTTACGAAAGGTATGATTCTTGCCGACGGTCCTTCGACCGATAACGGCGAACTCGCGCTCGGCAGAAACATTCTCATAGGCTTTATGAGCTGGGAAGGTTATAACTACGAGGACGCGGTACTTATTTCCGAACAACTCGTCCGCGACGACGTTTTCACCTCTATTCATATCGAGGAATACGAAAGCGAAGCCCGCGACACCAAACTCGGCGAAGAACAGATTACCCGCGATATTCCCAACCTTTCGGAAGAGGCTCTTAAAAACCTTGACGAAGACGGTATCGTTCGTATCGGCGCCGAAGTAAGAAGCGGCGATATTCTCGTCGGTAAAGTTACTCCCAAAGGAGAAACCGAACTTACTCCCGAAGAAAGACTTCTTCGCGCGATTTTCGGCGATAAAGCCCGCGAAGTGCGCGACACTTCTCTCCGTGTGCCTCACGGCGAGGGCGGTATCGTAGTGGACGTTAAAATCTTTACGAGAAAGAACAAGGACGAACTTGCGCCCGGCGTCAATAAACAGGTGCGCGTATATATCGCTCAGAAACGTAAGATTTCGGTGGGCGACAAGATGGCCGGTCGTCACGGAAACAAGGGCGTTATTTCCCGCGTTCTTCCCAAAGAGGATATGCCTTTTATGGCGGACGGCACGCCTTTGCAAATCGTACTTAACCCGCTCGGCGTTCCTTCGCGTATGAATATCGGTCAGGTTCTCGAAGTTCACCTGGGTCTCGTCGCGAAGATGCTCGACTGGAAAGTATCCACTCCCGTCTTTGACGGCGCGAGCGAAAACGACATCAAACAACTCTTAAAAGAAAACGGACTTCCCGAGGACGGCAAAATTCAGCTGTTCGACGGCCGCACGGGCGAGCCTTTCGAAAACCGCGTAACGGTGGGATATATGTATTATCTGAAACTCGCTCACCTCGTCGACGACAAGATTCACGCGAGAAGCACGGGTCCGTACAGTCTCGTTACGCAACAGCCTCTCGGCGGCAAAGCGCAGTTCGGCGGACAGCGTTTCGGCGAAATGGAAGTCTGGGCGTTGTACGCATACGGCGCGGCAAACATTCTGCAGGAAATCCTTACCGTCAAGTCGGACGACGTCGTGGGCCGCGTAAAGACCTACGAGAGCATCGTAAAGGGCAGCAATATTTCCGAGCCCGGTATTCCCGAATCCTTCAAGGTTCTTATCAAGGAATTGCAGTCGCTGGCGCTTGACGTAAAGGTTCTCACCGAGGAACACGACGAAGTCAAACTCAGAGATTTCTCCGAAGAAGACGCCGACGCAATCGATATTGCAATCAACAAGAAGGACGAAGAACTTTCCGAAGTCGATATCGACGACCTGTTTAAAGTGGATAACGTTGACGAGGGCGACCTCTTCGGCGACAGCCTCTTCGATGACAGCGACTCCGACTACGACAACGATATTTTCAAAGGCATGACCGACTCTTCGTCGGACGACGCCGAATAAGGAGGTAATCCTATATGTATGAATTAAGTACTTTCGATTCAATGCAAATCGGTATAGCCAGTCCCGAAAAAATCAGGGAGTGGTCGTACGGCGAGGTTCTTAAACCCGAAACGATAAATTACAGAACGCAAAAACCCGAAAGAGACGGCCTTTTCTGCGAAAGAATTTTCGGGCCTACGAAGGACTGGGAATGCCATTGCGGAAAATACAAACGCATTCGTTATAAGGGCGTCATCTGCGAAAAGTGCGGCGTCGAAGTTACGAAAAGCAAGGTCCGTCGCGAGCGTATGGGCCATATCGAACTTGCCGCTCCCGTATCGCATATCTGGTATTTCCGCGGCGTGCCTTCGCGCATAAGCCTTATGGCGGACATTTCGCCGAAGGAACTCGAGCAGGTATTGTATTTCGTATCTTACATCGTTCTCGACCCCGGCGAAGTTCCCGAAATCCATAAAAAGCAGGTTCTTACCGACCGCGAATACCGCGAACTTTGCGAGAAATACGGCAGCAAAGCCTTCCGCGTCGGAATGGGCGCCGAGGCAATCAAGGAATTGCTTATCGAAGTCGACCTCGAAAAGGAAAGCAAGATGCTTAAAGACATCATCGCGAATTCTGTCGGACAGAGAAGACTCCGCGCCGTGAAACGTCTTGAAATCGTCGAGGCGTTCCGTATCAGCGGCAACCGTCCCGAATGGATGATTCTGGACGTTCTTCCCGTAATTCCTCCCGAGCTTCGTCCTATGGTGCAACTCGACGGCGGCCGTTTCGCGACGAGCGACTTAAACGACCTTTACCGTCGCGTAATCAACAGAAACAATCGTCTTAAAAGACTTAAAGAACTGGGTGCGCCCGACATTATCGTCCGCAACGAAAAACGTATGTTGCAGGAAGCCGTCGACGCTCTTATCGACAACGGCAGAAGGGGCAAAGCGATTACCGGTCCCGGCAACCGCGACCTCAAATCCCTGTCCTCGATGCTCAGGGGTAAACAGGGTCGTTTCCGTCAGAATCTTCTCGGAAAACGCGTCGACTATTCGGGACGTTCGGTTATAGTCGTAGGACCCGAACTTAAACTTTATCAATGCGGTTTGCCCAAAGAAATGGCCGTTGAGTTGTTCAAACCCTTTGTAATGAACAAACTCGTCGAGCGCAACATCTGCCACAATATCAAGAGCGCGAAGCGTTTTGTCGAAAGCATGAAACCGCAGGTATGGGATATTCTCGAAGAAGTTATCAAAGACCATCCCGTATTGCTTAACCGTGCTCCTACGCTGCACCGTCTTGGTATTCAGGCATTCGAACCCGTGCTTGTCGAAGGACGCGCAATCAAACTGCATCCTCTTGCCTGCGGCGCGTTCAACGCCGACTTCGACGGCGACCAGATGGCCGTACACGTACCTTTGTCCATCGAGGCTCAGGCCGAGGCGAGAATACTTATGTTGTCCACCAACAACATTCTGAAACTTTCGGACGGACACCCCATTATTTCTCTTACTCAGGATATGGTTATAGGCTCTTATTACCTTACTATCATACGCCCGGGCGCGAAAGGAGAGGGTAAAATATTCAAATCGCCCAACGAGGCTATGCTCGCCTACCGTAACGGCGTAATAGACCTTCAGGCGAAAGTATTTATGCGCGTCGAAAAGGAAATCGACGGCAAGATTTACAGCAAACGACTCAACACCTCTATCGGACGCTGGATTTTCAACGAAATCATACCTCAGGATTTGCACTTCGTCGAAAGAAAGACTCCCGAAGATATGCTCGAACTCGAGGTTGAAGGTCTGCTGAAGGACGTAAAGGCTATCGGCAAAAAACAACTTAACAAAATCGTCGACAACTGCTTTAAGTATAAAGGAGCGACCGAAACCGCCTCTGTGGCGGACGCTATCAAGAGTCTCGGTTACAAATACTCGACTTTGTCGGGTGTAACTACGAGCGTTTTCGATATGCACATTCCCGCCGGAAAGGACGAGATTGTTAAAAAGGCCGACGAAACCATCGTCAACATCGAAAAGAATTTCCGTCGCGGTATCATATCGGAAGAGGAACGTTACAACGCGGTCGTCAAAACGTGGAAAACCGCTACCGACGACGTCGAAAAAGCGCTTAAGGCCGATATGGACGACTTCAATCCTATATGGATGATGGCAAACTCCGGTGCCCGAGGCAACATGGGACAGATTCGTCAGCTTGCGGGTATGCGCGGACTTATGAGCGACCCTTCGGGCAGAACGATAGAGCTTCCCGTCAAGGCGAACTTCCGTGAAGGACTTTCCGTTTTGGAATACTTCATTTCTTCGCACGGCGGTCGTAAAGGTCTTGCCGATACCGCATTGAAGACGGCCGACTCGGGTTACCTTACCCGTCGTCTCGTCGACGTTTCGCAGGACGTTATCGTAACGGAGCAGGATTGCGGCGATACCAAAGGCGTTGAAGTTACGGCAATTATCGAAGGCAAGAACGAAATCGAAAGTCTTGCCGACCGTATCGACGGAAGATATACCGTCAAACCCGTGCTTCATCCCGTAACCGGCGAGGTTCTCGTCGAGGCAGATACAATGATTCTTCCCGACAAAGCGGTTGAAATCGACAAGATTCTCACCGAAGAGTGGAGAAAGAACGGGGCCGACCCCAAAAATCTGCCTAAAGTCACCATCAGAAGCGTGCTTTCGTGCAAGACCCGCCACGGCGTCTGCGCAAAGTGCTACGGCAAGAATATGGCAAGCGGCAATCCCATTAAACTGGGCGAAGCCGTGGGTATCATAGCGGCGCAATCAATCGGCGAGCCGGGCACGCAGCTTACGATGCGTACCTTCCACTCGGGCGGCGTTGCGACGGGCGACGATATCACGCAGGGTCTTCCCCGCGTAGAGGAGTTGTTCGAGGCCCGTCGTCCCAAAGGACAGGCGGTAATCGCGGAAAACAGCGGCGTTGTGACCCGTACCAATAACGACAGAGAAATCATCGTAACGGGGGCTGACGGAGACGCGAAGTCTTACGCAATCCCTTACGGCGCGAAACTCAAAGTAGATAACGGCAGCGTGGTAGACCCCGGCGATCCGCTTACTCAGGGTTCCATCAACCTTCAGGATATGCTCCGTGCGCGCGGCGTAAAAGGCGTTCAGGATTATCTTACGAAAGAGGTTCAGTCGGCGTACCGTCTGTCGGGCGTTGAAATCAACGATAAACATATCGAGGTTATCGTCCGTCAGATGCTGAGAAAAGTCAAAATCGAATCGCAGGGCAGCACCGAGATGCTTCCGGGCACGCTCGTCGACATATTTACCTACGAGGAAGAAAACCAGAAGACGATGGAAAACGGAGGAGAACCCGCAAAAGCCAAACGTACCCTTCTGGGTATCACGAAAGCGGCTCTCGCAACCGAATCCTTCCTGTCGGCGGCGTCCTTCCAGGAGACGGCGCGCGTACTTACCGACGCGGCTATCAAAAACAAAATCGACCCGTTGCTCGGTCTTAAAGAAAACGTCATAATCGGTAAACTCATCCCCGCGGGAACGGGTATGAAAATTTACAAGAATATCAGCACCGTACCCGTTGCCGAGCATCCCGAAAAACCCATAACCTGCACGTTCGAGGATAAGGAGTTTGACGATAATCTCGGCGATTACGACGAAAACGACGCTACTTTATAATCATCACTGACGGCGGTCATTTCGTGTAAACGGCTGACCGCCGTTATTTTAGCGGAGAAGAAAATGAAAAAATTATTTACATCTGAAAGCGTTACGGAAGGGCATCCCGATAAGGTCTGCGACCAGATTGCCGACGCCATTCTGGACGACATACTCGAAAAAGACAAAAACGCGCACGTTGCGTGCGAAGTATGCGCAACTACGGGCGTCGTGTTCGTTATGGGCGAAATAACGGCCGATTGCTATTCGGACATCGCAAAAATCGCCCGCGACGTCATACGCGATATAGGATACGACAGCAGCGACCTCGGTTTCGATTACAATACCTGCTCGGTTCTTACCGCAATCAACGAGCAATCGCCCGATATCGCGATGGGCGTCAATTCCGCGCAGGAATACGACGGCGATATCATAGACAAGACGGGAGCGGGCGACCAGGGAATGATGTTCGGTTACGCCTGCGACGAAACGCCCGAGCTTATGCCGTTGCCCATCGTACTTGCCCACGCGCTGACGCGAAAACTTACCGAAGTCAGGAAAGACGGAACTCTTTCTTATCTCCGTCCCGACGGCAAATCGCAGGTTACCGTGGAATACGAGGACGGCGTGCCCAAGCGCGTCGATACGGTAGTTATTTCGGCGCAGCATAATCCCGACGTTACTCAGGACCGGATAAGAAAAGACGTCATAGAAAAAGTAATAAAAACCACCATTCCCGATAATCTTATCGACGACGATACCAAGATTTACGTAAATCCCACGGGAAGATTCGTAATCGGCGGGCCTCACGGCGACAGCGGCCTTACGGGGCGCAAAATCATTGTCGATACTTACGGCGGATACTGTCCGCACGGCGGTGGCGCTCTTTCGGGCAAAGACCCCACGAAAGTGGACAGAAGCGCACTTTATATGGCAAGATACGTATGTAAAAACGTAGTTGCGTCGGGACTTGCCAAAAAATGTGAAATAGAAGTAGCATATGCAATCGGCCGCGCGCATCCCGTTTCGGTTTATCTCAACACGTTCGGAACGGGCAAAGTCAGCGACGATATTCTGACGAAAGCGGTGCTTAAAGTTTTCGATTTCCGTCCGCTTGCGATAATTAACAATCTCGACCTGAGAAAGCCCGTTTACCGTAAAGTGGCAAATTACGGCCATCTCGGCAGAAACGACGTAACGTGGGAAAAAACCGATAAGACGGAGGAATTGAAAAAAGCCGTAGCGGAGATTGAATAATGATAATCTCGGGCGACGTCGAAAAAGTCATTTTCCGGAATCCCGACAACGGTTATACCGTAGTCGATTTGAAGTGCAGCGGTGATTACGTCACCGCTGTCGGCATTTTTCCGGAATTGTACGACGGGGCGAGAGTGGAACTTACGGGAGACTATAAGTATCATTCCCGCCACGGCATACAGTTTCTCGCGGAAGGAGTAAAAGTGCTCGAACCAGAGGGACTCGACGCCGTCGAAAAATTTCTGAAAAGCGGAATTTTCAGGGGGATAGGCGAAGTTACCGCAAAAAACATAGTCGAAAAGTTTAAAGAGAAAACCCTTGACGTTATGCGTAATTCCCCCGAAAAACTCGCGACGGTAAAGGGTATCGGCGCCCGTCGTGCCGAAGAGATAGGCGAATCTTTTCGCGCTCACGGCGAAATGCAGGACGCGATACTGTTTTTGCAGAAATTCGATATTTCGCTTAATCTTGCCCTTAAAATTTATAAGGTTTACGGCGCGCGCACCGAGGAAGTCATAAAAAGCAATCCTTATCAACTTATTTCGGACGTCGAAAGGGTAGGATTTCAGACCGCCGATAAGATAGCCTTCGAGGCAGGTATTGCAAAAGACAGCGATTTCAGAATAAGAGCGGGCATAATTTATGCGCTCAAAGACGCCGCGCAAAAAAGCGGCCATACCGCGCTTCCCGACAATATTCTTAAAAAAGAAGTTTTGTCCCTTCTCGGGTTTGACGAAAACTTTTCGGAAAGGATAGACGACAATATTGAAGATCTGATATTTTTATCGGAGATTAAAGACTATGTTTTTGATAACGCGCGGTTTTATATGCTTTACAAAAATTACCTTACCGAAAGAAATATCGCGCGAAGGTTGGTTTTTCTGGAGGCAGCGCACAAAAGCGTAGAAACCGACTTTACCCCCCAGATTTATAAATTCGAAGAGATTTCGGGCGTTGTGCTTCACGATAAACAAAGAAAGGCTGTAAACGACAGCATTAATTCGGGCGTACACGTTATAACGGGAGGTCCCGGCACCGGCAAAACGACAATTATCAAGTGCATACTGCACGTTCTGAAGTTTCTGAAATTGTCGTATTGTCTTTGCGCTCCTACGGGTCGCGCCGCCAAAAGAATGAGCGAGGCAACCGGCGAAGACGCAAAAACGATACACCGTCTTCTCGACCTCGATTTCAAAGACGGAAAAGGATTTTTTACTTTTAACGAAAATACGAAGATTCCCGCCGACGTCGTCATAGTCGACGAAGTCAGCATGGTTGACGAATACGTTTTTTCAAGCCTTCTGAAAGCGATAAGGGACGGCGCAAGCGTCATACTTGTCGGAGACAAGGACCAACTCGCGTCGGTAGGAGCGGGAAACGTTCTTTCCGATATAATAACGTCGGGTTTTTTCAAGGTTACGTATCTCGATAAAATTTATCGTCAGTCCGACGGGAGTATGATAATAGAAAACGCTCATCTGATAAACCACGGAAAGATGCCCGTGCTCGACAATCGTTCGGATGATTTCTTCTTCGTAGAGAAAAAGGAACCGTCTGATATTTCCGAAGAAGTGAAAGACCTGGTAACGAAAAGATTGCCTAAATATCTCGGCTGCAAGGAAACCGACGTACAGGTGCTTTGTCCGATGAAAAAAGGCGTGGCGGGAGTGATAAATCTGAATGCGGTTATACGCGACAGATTAAATCCGAAAAAAGACGCCGACGACGACGTAAAATGCGGGGAATATACTTTCCGCGCCGGTGATAAAGTAATGCAGACCGTCAATAATTACGAGCAGGAATGGTATGAGGAAACCGACGGAAGGATACATCACGGCCGAGGCGTCTTTAACGGCGATACAGGTTTTATAGAAAGTATTGACAGACAAAATATGAAGTTTAACCTGCGTTTCGACGACGGTAAAGTCGCTGATTATTCACTTGGCGATATAGACCAGATAATACCCGCTTATGCCGTTTCCGTGCATAAATCGCAGGGAAGCGAATTCAGGGCGGTCGTCGTGGCGCTGTCTCAGGGCAATTATTTCATTATGACGCGCAATCTTTTATATACCGCGGTTACTCGCGCCAGAGACCTTGTGGTGATTGTAGGGGACAGAGATACTCTTTCCCGTATGGTCAGAAACAATTACACCGCAAAACGCTATACGTTACTTACCGAATTCATTTCGGAGGCAGGCATTGAAAACGAATAAAGCAAAAGAGTTTTTTAAAAACGCAATGCAAAAGTTTTCGGATTTATTGTACCCGAAGGGAATCACCTGCGTAAATTGCGGGGCGGAACTTATTGCCGACACGAGAGTCGACCTTTGCGCGAAATGCACGGAAGGTCTTGTTTTCAACGAAGGACGGCGTTGCCCGATATGCGGCATCGGAATGCATAACGAGGCAGACTACTGCGACAATTGCACGAAATACGATAAATATTTTGACCTTAACCGCTCCCCGCTGGTTTACGACGGCGTGGGAAGCGACCTTATCAAGAAACTGAAATTCGGAGGAAAGAAGTATATCGCCGCAGAACTGGCAAAACTGATGGCGGACGAATATTATTCGGAAAATATTAAAGCAGACGTTATTCTTTTCGTGCCCATGACCGATAAAGAGATAAAGGAAAGGGGATACAATCAATCGGAACTTCTTGCTTGCGAAATGTCGGCCCGGTTGGGATTGCCGGTAGCGGAAAATCTGCTTAAAACAAAGGATACCGACAGACAGAAAAAACTTTCGGCAAAGGAAAGGCGCGAAAATCTGAAAGACGTTTTCGACGTCGTCGGGAAGGAAGAGATAAAAGGGAAAAATATTTTGCTGACAGACGACGTATTCACCACGGGAGCCACCGTAAACGAATGCGCGAGAGTACTGAAAAAGGCGGGTGCGCGCAAAGTTTTTTCAGTTACGGCGTGCATTACGAGATTCAGAACGGAAGGGGAAAGAGCCGTTCTTCCCTGCGATAACGCTTTACAGGACGGATAATTTAGTGTATTATATTAAAAAGTTTTAATCGGCGCGCGAGCGCATAAATAAAAGGAGAACAGATGGGTATTTTCTCGACGCTTTTCGACGAAAACGAAAGAAACGTCAAAAAACTTAAAAAAATCGCAAACGGAGCGGAGGCTCTTTCGGACAAATTCAAAAGCATGTCCGACGCGGAGTTGCAGGCCGTGACGCCCGCTCTGAAACAAAGATATAAAGACGGCGAAACGCTTGACGACCTTCTTCCCGAAGCCTTTGCGGCAGTCAGAGAGGCCTCGGCCAGAGTTACGGGTTTAAGACACTATTACGTGCAGTTGCTGGGCGGAATAACTCTGCATCAGGGCCGGATTGCCGAAATGAAAACGGGCGAAGGAAAAACTCTTGTCGAAACTTTGCCGGCATATCTCAACGCATTGACGGGAGAGGGCGTACACGTCGTTACCGTCAACGATTATCTTGCAAAACGCGACGCCGAATGGATGGGAAAAATTTACCGTTTTTTAGGTCTTACGGTCGGCGTGATTCTGCACGATATGAAAAACGAGGACAAGAAGAAAGCGTATAATTGCGATATTACTTACGGCACGAATAACGAATTCGGTTTCGATTATCTTCGCGACAATATGGCAGTCAGAAAAGAGGACAGGGTGCAACGCGGCCACGCTTTCGCAATCGTGGACGAGGTGGACAGTATTCTCATCGACGAAGCCCGCACTCCTCTTATCATCTCGGGACGCGGCGACAAATCGAGCGAAATGTATTTAAAGGCGAATAAGTTCGTAAGACCTCTTAAAGAGGGCGAAGACTATACCGTCGAGGAAAAGGAAAAAACGGTGACGCTTACGGATACGGGCGTCGAAAAGACCGAAAGATTTTTTAACGTACAAAACCTTTCCGACCTCGATAACACCGCGCTGAACCATTATATAAATCAGGCGTTGAAAGCAAACGTCATTATGAAAAAGGACGTCGATTATATCGTGTCCGACGGGCAGGTGCTTATAGTCGACGAATTTACGGGGCGCGTTATGACGGGCAGACGTTTCAGCGACGGATTGCATCAGGCGATAGAGGCAAAAGAAAACGTGCGCGTGCAGAGCGAAAACCGCACTCTTGCCACCATTACTCTTCAGAATTATTTCAGACTTTATAAAAAACTTTCGGGAATGACGGGTACGGCCAAAACCGAAGAAGAGGAATTTCAGAATATTTACAATCTCGACGTTGTGGTTATCCCCACTAACCTTCCCATGATAAGAGTGGACGAGGACGATCAGATTTATACCAAAGTAACGGGCAAAACAAAAGCAATCGTCGAGGACATCAAGGCGTGCGTCGCAAGACGTCAGCCGGTGCTTGTGGGCACGGTGTCCGTCGAAAAATCGGAAGCTCTGTCGAAAATTTTAAACAGGGAACGCATTTATCATAACGTGCTGAACGCCAAAAACCACAAAATGGAAGCGGACATAGTAGCTCAGGCCGGACGTATCGGCGCGGTAACGATTGCAACGAATATGGCAGGCCGAGGCACCGATATAATGCTTGGGGGCAATCCCGAATACCTTGCCAAACAAAAACTCGAAAAAGAGGGCAATTCAGTCGAAAACATCGAAATCGCGACTTCTTTTATGAAAATCGACGACCCCGCACTTCTGAAACTGCGCGACGAATATCAGAAATACTACGACGCTTTCAAACAGGTGTGCGACAAGGAAAAAGAAGAAGTAATCGCCGCGGGCGGACTCAGAATAATCGGTACGGAACGCCACGAAAGCCGTCGTATCGACAATCAGTTGAGAGGTCGCGCCGGCCGACAGGGAGACAAGGGCAGCTCGGTATTTTATATATCGCTTGAGGATGACATCGCGAGAATATTCGGCGGCGAGAAACTGCAGCGCGTGACCGAAATGCTTAACGTCGACGACGATATGGCAATCGCCAACGGCATTATAAGCAAACAAATCGAACGCGCGCAGAAAATGGTTGAAAGCCGCAACTTCGCAATCCGCAAAAACGTATTGAATTACGACGACGTTATGAACAAACAGCGCGAAATCATTTACGAGGAGCGGAACAAGGTGCTTGACGGCGTAGACGTGCATTCGCAGATTGTCGATATGCTCGAACCCGTCGCAAGAGAAATCGTAGGCTATTATTACGACCCCGAAGTTTCGCCCGATAACTGGGATTACGACGCGTTCAACCGCGCTCTCGAGCAAAGACTTTTCCCCGAAGGCACCGCGTTCGTTACGAAAGAACTCGCGCATAAATACAAATTTGAAGGTCTCGTGGAGGCCGTGGCGGACAAGGCCAAAGAACTTCTCGAAGAGAAGGTGAATTTCTGCAAGGAAGAGGGCATTGATTTTTCGGAACTCGAAAGATACGTGCTTCTGAGAAACGTCGACAGCAAATGGATGGACCATATTGACGCAATGTCGAGCCTGCGCGAGGGTATCGGACTTCGCGGTTACGGTCAGCGCAATCCCGTGCTCGAATATCAGAAAGAAGGCTTCGATATGTTTGACGAGATGGTGGAAAGCATCAGAAGAGACACGGCGATTACTCTTATGAAAGTAACCATTCAGAAAACCGAGGACGGCGAGGTAAGACAGGGCGTGCAGCGCGCGAGCAATAAGCCTAAAACCGTTGTTAATTCCGCGGCGAAAACAGGAAGAAACGACCCGTGTCCGTGCGGAAGCGGCAAAAAGTACAAAAACTGCTGCGGCAGAAACAATCAGCAATAGGATAATAAGGGATTATGGTTGATTTTTTTAATCAGAAAAACAAAATAAAAGAGTTTGACGAAACCCTTAAAATGGTGTCGGACGCATTCGACCTTACCGCTCTCGAAGAAAGGGCGGCCGAACTTACGAAGGAACAGCACTCCGACGGTTTCTGGGACGATATGGCGCGTGCAAGCGAGGTGAACAGGGAACTTAAAACCCTCGAAACCAAAATCTCGAAAGTGGAAAAAGTCAAAGCCGAAATCGAAGACGTCAAGGTGCTTATCGAACTTGCCGAAGAGGCCGACGACGAAAACGAAGTTGAAAGCGTAAACGCCGAAATAACCGCTTTATCCGAAAAAATCGAACATTTAAGGCTTGACGCGTTACTTAAAGGCAAATATGACGGTCTTAACGCGATTATCACTCTGCACGCCGGAGCGGGCGGGACGGAAGCGCAGGACTGGGTGCAGATGCTTTTCAGAATGTATACCCGTTATATCGAAAGAAAGGGGTATCAGTATAAAGTGCTCGACCTTCTCGAAGGCGACGAGGCAGGTATAAAAAGCGTCACGTTTACGGCCGAAGGAGACAACGCTTACGGATATCTGAAAGCCGAAAAAGGAATACACCGCCTTGTTCGCATATCTCCCTTCGATTCGCAGTCGAGAAGGCACACTTCGTTCGCGTCCGTCGAAGTTATGCCCGAAATCATCAACGACTCGGAAATCGAGATAAGACCCGAAGACCTAAAGGTCGATACTTACCGTTCGAGCGGAGCGGGCGGACAGCACGTAAACAAAACCGAAAGCGCCGTGCGCATAACGCATATTCCCACCGGAATTATCGTTGCCTGTCAGAACGAACGCAGTCAGATTCAGAATCGCGAAGTCTGCATGAGAATGCTTAAATCCAAACTCATCGAAAAACGCGAAGAAGAACAGATGGCCGAGGCCAATTCCATAAAAGGCGACCTCAAAAAAATCGAGTGGGGCAGTCAGATAAGAAGTTACGTATTCTGCCCGTACACAATGGTAAAAGACCATCGCACGGGATATGAAACGGGCAACATTCAGGCGGTTATGGACGGCGATATCGAACAGTTTATCGTCGAATATTTAAAGAGGCTGTAATGTACGAAGACATTGCGCGGCAAAAATTCGAAGCGTTGAAAGAGCGCGACGATTATCTTATTCTCGCGATAGAGTCGAGTTGCGACGAAACTTCGGCGTCGGTAACGCGCGGCAGGGACGTGCTTTCTCTCGTGATTGCGTCGCAAATCGAAATACATAAACGATTCGGCGGAGTCGTTCCCGAAATAGCAAGCAGAAACCACGTCGCCGCAATCCGCGAAACGGTAGACGAAGCGCTGAAACGGGCGGGAGTTACTATTAAGGACGTGTCGGCCGTTGCGGTAACGTACGGCGCGGGACTTCTCGGCGCGCTCATAGTGGGCGTGTCCTATGCGAAGGCGCTTGCTTACGCGGAAAATCTTCCTCTCATCGCGGTAAGCCACGTAAAGGGACATATTTCGGCGAATTATATTGCGGATAAAACGCTTTGTCCGCCGTATCTTTGCCTTCTCGCGTCGGGGGGACATACGGCTATCGTCGAGGTAAAAGACTACGACGACCTGAAAGTCATAGGAACCACGCGGGACGACGCCGTAGGCGAAGCCTTTGACAAAGCAGCTCGCGTTCTGGGGCTCCCGTATCCCGGAGGACCGGAGATAGAAAGACTTGCAAAAGAAGGGGAACCGGTTATATGTTTTCCGAAAGGATTTCATAATAAGCGCACTCTCGATTTCAGTTACAGCGGATTGAAAACTTCGGTTATCAATTATATTCATACGGCGGAACAACGCGGCGAAGAGATAAACAAAGCCGACGTAGCAAGGTCTTTTCAGGAAGCCGCCGTGGGGGTAATGACCGAAAACGTCGAAAGGGCGCTTGAACGTACCGGTTATAAAACGGCGGTCGTTGCGGGAGGCGTCGCGGCAAACGGATATCTGCGGGAACAAATGGACGAAGTAGGAAAAAAACTGGGCGTAAAAATAATTTATCCGCCTCTTAAGCTCTGTACCGACAACGCGGCAATGATAGGCGTCTGCGCCTATAACCTTATAAAAGAAGGCAAGGGACTCGCTGAAGAAAGCCTTGACGCGTCGGCGGGCGTAACGATTGACTGACAGGCGGTCAAATTGCAAAAAACACAGTTGAAATCATAAAATCGACATTTAAAATACGAAATATGAAACATACGGTAGTTTATAAATACCGAAGGTGATAAAATGAAACTGCAGCAGGGCGGAAACATAATCGAAATCGAAGTCGACGGAAAAAAATACACCAAGGTCAGTTATTCGATAAAAGAGGAAATAGCAAACTGCGTCACGCACGGCGTTGCTATGGCCGCCTATATCGGAGGACTGATTTACATGCTTTCGATAAGTTTCGACGCGCGCAGTTACGCCGCAAGTTTAATCACGTGTTTTTCGGCAATCCTCGTATACGCCGTATCGACTATTTATCACGCCGTGCAGGATACGGTAAAAAAGTATTATCTCAGAAAACTCGACCATTCGGACATTCCCTTTCTCGTGCTCGGATGCAACGCGTCGGTGTGTCTTCTGTTGTCGGCGCATCCGTATAATTACGTCGCTCTCGGTATCAGCGTCGCGCTTGCCCTTATAAGCGGCGTGCTTTCGGTGAAAAACGTCGATAAATACAAGGCGGTAACGATAACCATGAATTTCGTTATAGGCGCGGTTATGCTCGCCGCGTTTATTCTGAATTTCGGTCTTATCGCTCCGGTCGTCAAGTATTTATATCTCGCAGGGGCAATTCTCTGCACGACAGGCAGTATTCTGTTCGGCATAAAGGTAAAGTATATGCACGCGATATTTCACGTTTTCATCACGGCGGGCACTCTGTGTTTTTACGCCGGGTCGGTGCTGATATTGCAATCCTACGTGCCGTTTTAAGAAAATTTTTGTAAAAATCCCGTTTATTTCTTTGACATATTGAATTTTTGTTGGTAAGATATTATGGCTTGTAGTATGTCTATGAGCAGTTATCCATTACTTAAAATTGATTATTATGACAGATAACCAATTATTAAAGACCATTCTGAAATCCGAAAAGGTGGTCGGAACAAAACAAGTGCTTAAAGGCATTGAAGGCAGGACGGTAAAGTGTGTCATCGTAGCCGACAATGCGGACGGCTTTATTAAAAACAGCGTTACGGCTCTCGCGAAAGAGGCCGGTATCGAGGTCAGAAGAGTAGCGTCGAAAGAGGCCCTCGGAAAGATTTGCGAAATCGACGTCCCCGCGGCGGTCGTAGGACTGAAATAAGGCCATACCATATAGTTTGAGTTTATCTTCGGGTTGCTGATAGACTCATCCGAAAATTCACAGGAGGTTAGCAAAATGCCGACAATTAACCAATTAGTCAAGCAAGGCAGGGAGAAACAGGTGAAGAAAAGCACCACGCCTATTATGCAGCAATGCCCGCAGAAACGCGGCGTGTGCCTGTCCGTTACCACCACTTCCCCTAAAAAACCTAACTCGGCGCTTCGTAAGATTGCGCGTGTCCGTCTCGTAAACGGTATGGAGGGTACCATTTATATTCCCGGTATCGGCCATAACCTTCAGGAACACAGCGTAGTGCTTATCCGCGGCGGACGTGTCAGGGACTTGCCGGGCGTCAGGTATCACATTATTCGCGGCACTTTGGATACGGCAGGCGTAGCAAACCGCAAGCAGGCCCGTTCGAAGTACGGCGTAAAACGCCCCAAATAACAATCGGATGAATTTCAACACCCAAAATTAACAGGAGGTAACTTAATATGCCAAGAAGAGCAGGCGTACCTAAACGCGACGTACTCCCTGATCCGAAATACAACAGCAAAGTCGTTACTAAGCTCATCAATCAGGTTATGTACGACGGCAAGAAATCCATTGCCGAAGGAATCGTTTACGGTGCATTCGATATAGTCGAGAAAAAATTAAACCAGAAAGCAATAGACGTATTTACTCAGGCGCTTGAAAACGTGATGCCCGCAGTCGAAGTCAAAGCGAGACGCGTAGGCGGCAGCACTTATCAGGTACCTTTGGATATCCGCGCCGACAGAAGACAGACCCTCGGTATCCGTTGGTTGACTCAATATGCCAGAAAACGCGGCGAAAAGAACATGGACGAACGTCTTGCAGGTGAAATAATGGACGCTTTCAACAGCACGGGCGGCGCCTTCAAAAAGAAGGAAGAAACCCATCGTATGGCGGAAGCCAACAAAGCGTTTGCACATTTCCGTTGGTAACGTTTCGCTTATGTTAAGGGGAGTCATGAGTAATACTTAATACGGAGAAACAGATTAATCCTAATTATGCCAAGAGAAATTGCACTTGAAAAAATAAGAAATATAGGTATCATGGCTCACATCGATGCCGGAAAGACCACCACCACCGAACGTATTCTTTTCTATACGGGAAGAGTGCATAAAATCGGGGAGACTCACGAAGGTACCGCCACGATGGACTGGATGGAGCAGGAACAGGAAAGGGGAATTACGATTACTTCCGCCGCCACCACCGCTTACTGGAAAGACCATCGCATAAACATTATCGATACCCCGGGTCACGTGGACTTTTCCGTTGAGGTCGAGCGCAGCCTCCGCATTCTTGACGGTGCGGTTGCGCTTTTCTGCGCAAAAGGCGGCGTTGAACCGCAATCCGAGGCGGTATGGCGTCAGGCCGACAAGTACCACGTGCCTCGTCTTGCGTTCGTAAACAAGATGGACATCATCGGCGCAAATTTCGACAACGCAGTAAAGATGATGCACGAAAGACTTAAAGCAAACGCCGTTCCCATCGAACTTCCCATCGGAAGCGAATCGGAATTTAAAGGAGTAGTCGACCTCGTATCAAACCGCGCAATCATTTATAAGGACGAGCTCGGCGTCGACATAGAATACGTCGATATTCCCGAGGATATGAAGGAAAAGGTCGAAGAAGCCCGCGTCGCGCTTATCGAAGCGGTGTCCGATTTCGACGATACCATTATGGAGGAATTCCTCGATGGCAAGGAAATTACCGCAGAGGAATTGAAACCCGCAATCAGAAAGGCCACCATCGCATTGAAAATGGTACCCGTGCTTTGCGGCAGTTCATACAGAAATAAGGGCGTGCAGAGTCTGCTTGACGCAATTGTCGAGTATCTGCCTTCTCCCGTCGATATTCCTTCAATCGTCGGTATTAATCCGAAGACCGACAAGGAAGAAGCTCGTCACAGCAGCGATAGCGAACCTTTGAGCGCGTTGCTGTTCAAAATTATGACAGACCCATTCGTCGGCAGAATAGCGTTCGTCCGTATTTACAGCGGAACGATGAAAACGGGTATGACGGTCGTGAACGCCACGAAAAGCAAACGCGAGCGTATCGGACGTATTCTCCGTATGCACGCGAATAATCGTCAGGATATCGAAGAGGCCTATGCGGGCGACATTATCGCCGTTGTAGGTCTTAAAGAAAGTTCGACGGGCGACACTCTCTGCGATATGAATAACCCCGTTATTCTCGAGCAGATGACTTTCCCCGAACCCGTTATCCGTGTTGCTATCGAACCCAAAACCAAAGCCGGTCAGGAAAAAATGGGTATCGCGCTTCAGAAACTTTCCGAAGAAGACCCCACATTCAAAGCCTACACCGACCAGGAAACGGGGCAGACGATTATCGCCGGTATGGGCGAATTGCACCTTGAAGTTATCGTCGACAGAATGTTGCGTGAATTCCACGTCGAAGCAAACGTCGGCAAACCTCAGGTCGCATACCGCGAAACCATTACGAAAACCGTCAAAAAACAGGGCAAATACGTCCGTCAGTCGGGCGGTAAAGGACAGTACGGCGATTGCACCGTCGTGTTCGAACCTCTCGAAGCCGGGTCGGGATTCCAGTTTGCCGACGAAACTGTCGGAGGTTGCATTCCCAAAGAATATATACCCGCTATCGAATACGGCATCAAAGAAGCGGCCCGTTCGGGCGTTCTTGCCGGATTTGAAACGGTCGATTTCAAGGCCACGGTCGTCGACGGAAGTTATCACGACGTAGACAGCAGCGAAATCGCTTACCGTATCGCGGCGTCTATGGCGTTCAAAGAGGGCTGCAAAGAGGCAAATCCCATTTTGCTCGAACCCATTATGAAGGTTGAAGTAACCACTCCCGAGGATTATCTCGGCGATTGCATGGGCAGTATAACCGGCCGTCGAGGAGAAATTGCGGGAATGGAACCCAATAACGGCATATACCAGATTGACGCGAGAGTGCCTCTTTCCGAAATGTTCGGATATGCGACAAATCTCAGAAGCATCACTCAGGGACGCGCCAACTTTACTATGTTCTTCAGTCACTACAAAGAAGTGCCTAAGAGCATCACCGAGAAAATTCTCGGGAAATAACCGCTATTAATGCTTTGCATTAAAATAAAAATAAAACATCAGAATTTGTAGGAGGATTCAAAAATGGCAAAAGCTAAATTTGAAAGAACAAAACCCCACGTTAACATCGGCACCATCGGCCACGTTGACCACGGCAAAACCACCCTTACCGCCGCTATCACCATGTACTGCGCCGCAAAGGGAAACGCAAAAGTCATGAAATATGACGAAATCGATAAAGCTCCCGAAGAGAAAGCACGTGGAATCACGATTAACACCGCTCACGTCGAGTATGAGACCGCTACCCGTCACTACGCTCACGTTGACTGCCCGGGCCACGCCGACTACGTTAAAAACATGATTACCGGTGCCGCTCAGATGGACGGCGCAATCCTTGTCGTTGCCGCATCCGACGGTCCTATGCCTCAGACCCGCGAGCACATCCTTCTCGCACGTCAGGTCGGTGTTCCTTATATCGTAGTATTCCTTAACAAATGCGATCAGGTCGACGACGAAGAACTTCTCGAACTCGTCGAAATGGAAGTTCGTGAACTTCTTACCAGTTATGACTTCCCCGGCGATGATACTCCTATCGTCCGCGGCTCCGCACTTCTCGCGATGCAGGCTCTTCTCGACGGCAAAGTCGACGACCCCGCAACCAAATGCATTCAGGATCTTCTGGACGCTGTAGATTCCTACATTCCCGCTCCCGAACGCGACACCGAAAAACCCTTCCTTATGCCTATCGAGGACGTCTTCACCATTACCGGACGCGGAACGGTTGCTACCGGCCGTGTAGAGCGTGGTCAGATTAAGATTCAGGACAAAGCCGAAATCGTTGGTCTCTCCGATGAGAAGAAAGAAACCGTTATCACCGGTATCGAAATGTTCCGTAAACTTCTTGACTATGCAAACGCCGGCGACAACATCGGTACTCTTCTTCGCGGTATCGACCGTAAAGAAGTTGAAAGAGGACAGGTTCTTGCCAAACCCGGCACCATCCATCCTCACACTCAGTTCACCGCCCAGGTTTACGTTCTGACCAAAGACGAAGGCGGCCGTCATACTCCTTTCATCAACGGCTATCGTCCTCAGTTCTATTTCCGTACAACCGACGTTACCGGCTCCATCAAACTGCCCGACGGCGTTGAAATGGTTATGCCCGGCGACCACGTCGATATGGAAGTAACCCTTATCACCCCGATTGCTATCGAAGAAGGTCTCCGCTTCGCTATCCGTGAAGGCGGCCGTACGGTAGGTTCGGGCGTTGTTGCCAAAATTATCAAATAATAATTCTGGCTGATTTCTACAAATTCAAAGAATAAAATCATTATTGACCGCGCATGCGAGCGCGTGCGCGGTCAAGAAGATATTATGATTTGACATAGTTACTTTTGGGCAAAGAGCGCAGGAATTGCAGGGATGCTTGCAATATCGTTGACAGCGGTCAAATACTGTGCTATATTATTAAAGCGCCTTTTTAAAGGTGTAATTTTTTTGGAGGTGTTATTATGCGAGTTAAAGTAACTCTTGCATGCACCGAGTGCAAACAACGCAATTACGATACTTTTAAAAACAAGAAGAACGACCCTGACAGACTTGAACTCAATAAGTACTGCAGGTTCTGCAAAAAAACCACTCTGCACAAAGAGACTAAATAACGGAGGGCAATATGGCCAATAATATGCCCGAAAACCAGAATAACGGTGCGGAAGAAGTTCAGCGTATTTCGCGCGAGGAGTTGAAACAGGCTCGTCGCGAGGCTAAGGCTGCAAAAAAACAGGCCGCCGAGAAAGCGAATAAAGAAGTTCAGAAGACCGACGCCGACAAAAAAGTCCGCAAAAACAAAAATAATTCGGGTTCCGAAAAACCGAAACTCGGGAAACGCATTGCAAAGGCTTTCAAGGAAATGATTTCTGAACTGAAAAAGGTCACGTGGCTTAAGGGGAAAGCGGTAGCGCAGTCCACTCTCGTCGTCGTTGTCGTCGTGCTTTTCTTCCTCGTGATACTTACCGCAATGGATTTCGGTCTCGGTAAACTGCTCGAATTGCTTGTCGAAAAGGCAGGCGCCTGACATTACTCTCAAGGAGTTTTAAATGGATAATAACGGCGAAGCCAGATGGTATGTTGTACATACGTACACGGGCCACGAGAAAATGGTTGAGGACAACCTTAAAAAAATGATAGAAAACAGCAATCTTCAAGATTTCATACAGGAGATTGCGATTCCCGTTGAGGAAGATATCGTTGAAAAAAACGGAAAGAAAAAGGTTGTCGAACGTAAAAAATTCCCGGGTTACGTGTTCGTAAAAATGATAGAGACGGCGCACATCTGCTTTATGGTAACGAATACGCGCGGCGTTACGAACTTCGTAGGTCCCGTAGGGAAAGCAACGCCTCTTCAACCCGAAGAAGTCAAACGTATGGGATTGGAAAAGGCGGAATTCGTCGACGTAGATCTCAAAGCGGGAGACAGCATCCGCGTTGTCAACGGCGCTCTCGAAAGTTTTATCGGAGTCGTGGAAGATATAAGTCTCGAACGTCAGAAGGTAAAAGTAGTCGTTTCGATGTTCGGCAGACAAACCCCTGTCGAGCTTGACTTGTCGCAAGTCGAAAAAATTCAGGGTTAATAAATATGCCTAATCGGGGCGCAAGCCCCTTTACATACTTTTATGTGATGTGGGAGGAACGTAAATACGATATGCGTTCCGCGATTTACCACGATTAGTCTGGAGGTTTTTATGGCTAAGAAAATTACTGCGGTTGTCAAACTTCAATTACCGGCCGGTAAGGCAACCCCGGGTCCCCCTGTAGGTTCTACACTCGGCCCGCACGGCATCAACATTCCCGGATTCACAAAGGAATTCAACGAGAAAACGGCAAAACAGGCGGGTATGATTATTCCCGTAATCATCACCATTTACGCAGACCGTTCATTCTCTTTCATTATGAAGACGCCCCCCGCGCCCGTTCTTATTAAGAAGGCCTGCGGCATCGAGACCGCATCGGGAGCGCCCAACAAAAACAAGGTTGCGTCTCTTACCAAGGCGCAGGTCGAGGAAATCGCAAAAATCAAAATGCCCGACCTTAACGCCGCTTCTCTCGAAGCAGCTATGAGCATGATTGCAGGCACTGCCCGCAGCATGGGTATCACGGTAAAGGAGGACTAATAAAATGTTCAGAGGAAAAAATTATAAAGCATCGGTTGCCTCCTTCGACAAATCCGTAAACTACGAGCCCGCAGAGGCTATGAAGATTGTCGTCGATACCGCAAAGGCAAAGTTTGACGAAACTATCGAACTTCACGTAAAACTCGGCGTAGATTCCCGTCATGCCGACCAACAGGTCCGCGGCGTATGCGTACTTCCCAACGGAACGGGTAAAACCGTTAAAGTTCTGGTTATCGCAAAAGGCGAAAAAGCCGACCAGGCGCAGGCTGCAGGCGCAGATTTCGTGGGCGCCGAAGATATGATAGCGAAAATCCAGAACGAAGGTTGGTTCGGATTCGACGTTATGATTACCACTCCCGATATGATGGGTCTCGTAGGTCGTCTCGGTAAAGTGCTCGGCCCTAAAGGTTTGATGCCTAACCCGAAATCGGGTACGGTTACTATGGATATCGTAAAAGCAATAAACGATATCAAAGCCGGTAAAGTCGAGTACCGCGTGGATAAAACGTCCATCGTTCACGTTCCCATCGGCAAGAAGTCTTTCGGCCCCGAAAAATTGCTTGAAAACTTCAATACGGTTATGGAAGCCCTCGTCAAAGCGAAACCCGCAGCGTCGAAAGGCACGTATCTCAGAAGTATCAGCATTTCCGCAACAATGGGCCCCGGCGTCAAAGTAATTTACCGTATGAACTGACGCAAAACAGGAAGGATTAAAATTAATTTTTCCGAAATACCGAAAACCTGTGAAATCGCTTGACGAAAAAGCAAGTTTTTAGTATTATTACATCAACTTGAATATCCTGAGACAGCAAGCGCCGCAAGGCTTAAAATCCGCTCGCCGAGGAACACCAAATCGTTAAGATTATGCCGTTTCTCGCGTCTCGGGAAACGGCAATTTTTATGCCATAATTCTATAAGGAGGTTTTAAATGTCAGAAATCAGAAAAGAAAAAGAGGCAGTCGTCGAAGAAATCAAAACCAAGATTCAGGCGGCAAAGTCGGTTGTTCTTGTCGATTATAAAGGACTTACGGTTGCTCAGGATACCGAACTTCGTTGCAACTTCCGTAAAGCCGGCGTAGAGTACAAGGTTTATAAAAACAGACTTGCCAAAATCGCTTTCAACGAACTCGGATTTACTCAGTTCGACGAAGCGCTTGAAGGTCCTACCGCTATCGCTTTCTCTATTAACGATTCGGTATCGGCGGCGAAAATTTCGGCCGAAGCCAACAAAAAGTACAACAAGCTTCAGACAAAATGCGGACTCGTTGACGGCGAGTTCAACGATGCAGACGCTTTGAAGATTATCGCATCCTTGCCTTCGAGAGAAGTCCTTATCGCAAAGATGCTCGGCAGTATGCTTGCTCCCGTCAGCAAACTTGCTTACGTGCTTAACGCAATCGCGGAAAAGCAGGAAGCGCAGGCGTAATACAAACGTCTTAATTTTAAAAACAATAAACTATTAAATATTTGGAGGATTTAAAAATGGCAGATGTCGCTAAATTGATGGAAGAAATCAAAAGTATGACAGTTATAGAGTTATCTAATTTCGTAAAGGCTCTCGAAGAAGAGTTCGGCGTTTCGGCAGCCGCTCCCGTTGCGGCAGGTGGCGCAGCCGGTGCTGCAGAAGCCGCTCCCGCTGAAGAAAAGACCGAGTTCGACGTTGTCCTCAAAGAGGTCGGCGCAAACAAAATCGCGGTTATCAAAGCAGTTCGCGAAGCTACCGGTCTTGGCCTTGTCGAGGCAAAACAGGCTGTCGAAGCCGCTCCCAAGACCATCAAAGAAGGCCTTCCCAAAGACGCCGCAGAAGCTCTCGTTGCAAAATTCAAAGAGGCCGGCGCAGTTGCGGAACTCAAATAATCAGACTTTTCTTAAAAAGCAATATACCCGCGGATATTCCGCGGGTTTTTGTTTTATACACCCATATACGGATTTTATCATAGTAATACTTTGAACGGCGTCGAAATCGTTGAGTTTTTTTCTGTTTCGTAATATAATGGCATTACTTTGGGAGGATAAATGAAAATCAGAACAATAAAAGAGAACGATTTCGCGGTTTTCAGAGAGATGTGCACAGAATTTTATCGTTCGGGCGCGACGATTAACCCGTACGACGAGAATACCGTCACGAAAACTTTCAGATATCTTACTTCAAAACATCATAACCTTTTCGGATATTTTATTATAGGCGACGACGGAAAATACGCTGGATACTCGTTGCTGACGTCGTATTGGTGCAACGAGGAGGGCGGCGAAATAATAATTCTGGACGAACTTTATATTCGCCCCGAATACAGAAATCACGGATACGCAAAACGGCTTATTTCGTGGGCGGAAAAGCATTTTAAAGAACGCGCAGTCGAGATGACGCTCGAGGTGCTGGGAAATAACGAACGGGCGATAGACCTATATGCGGCGATGGGATTCCGTCCCGACGGGTTTACGACGATGACGCGAAAACTGAAATAACGAGAATACCTGTTCAGACGCGACGTATGGTCGCGTTTTTTCGTGAATAGCGCATCGGCGATAAGTATCCTTTCAATTCACAAAATTCATCGCGGTTAAAAACTTATTGAAAAATTCAACGCGCTATGCTACAATTCAATTATCCCAGAAAAGGACGTAAATTATGAAAATTCTATCTAAAATAATCAACTCGGCCGCGGCGCTTGCTCAGAAGACGGGCGGCGGCGTATCGGGAAGCAGGGAAGTATCAAAAGAAATGATTGCGCTTGCGCGCCGGGCGGCGGCGGAAGGTATAGTGCTTCTTAAAAACAATAACGACGCGTTGCCCGTGCGTCCCGACGAAACGGTTGCCGTTTTCGGCAGAGTGCAGTACGATTGGTTTTACGTCGGGTACGGCTCGGGCGGAGACGTAAAACCGCCGTACAGGATAAACCTTATCGAAGGACTTGAAAACGCAGAGGTAAGAGTTGACGGGGAACTTAAAGATATTTACGGAAAATGGTGCAGGAAAAACGTTCCCGACGAGGGTTTCTGGGGGCACTGGCCGTATAATTTCAAAGAAATGCCGCTTAGCGACGATGTTGTCGACGCGGCGGGAAAACGGGCGGATAAGGCTATTATAGTAATCGGTCGGGCAGCCGGAGAGGACAGAGAACAAAAACTCAAAAAGGGCAGTTTTTATCTGACGGACGCCGAAAGCGATATGATTGCAAAAGTTACTTCGCGCTTTGAAAAGACGATAGTCGTTATCAACAACGGCAACGTTATGGATATGTCGTGGACCGAGAAATTCGGCGATAAAATTTCGGCGCTGCTATACGCGTGGCAGGGCGGAATGGAATCGGGAAACGCCGTTGCAGACGTAATCGCGGGGAACGTCAATCCTTCCGGGAAACTGCCCGTAAGCATAGCGAAAAATTACGAAGATTACCCTTCGTCGGATAATTTCGGAGGAAAAGATTTCAACGCTTATAAAGAGGATATATACGTCGGCTATCGTTATTTCGAAACCTTTGCAAAAGATAAGGTGCTGTATCCTTTCGGAAGCGGGCTTAGTTATACCTCATTTTCGTACGACGGTTCGATAAGTTACGACGGAAACGGATGTTTCGTCGAGGCGACGATAAAGAACGAAGGCAATAAGGACGGAAAAGAGACGTTGATGGTATACGTCGAGCCGCCGCAAGGTGTTATCGGAAAGCCTCTGAGAGTGCTTGCCTCGTTTGTAAAAAGCAAGATTATTCCGGCGGGAGAGGAAGAAAACGTCACGATAGAAATTCCTTTTGATAACCTTTATTCTTATGACGATTGCGGCATAAGCGGATATCCTTCCTCATACGTACTCGAAAGCGGAAACTACAAAGTTTATATAGGCACAAACGTGCGCGAAAGTAAGATTATCGGCTCGTTTTGTATAGATAAACCTATCGTTAAGCGCGTTAAGCCCGTTTGTCCCGTAAAAAGCGATTTTGAAATCATCTATCCGAAATACGCAAAAGACGGCGAATGCATAATGGGAACGAGGCTTGCTGCGAAAGCGAAACGGGATATCAAGGACAGAATTCTCGGCGCCATTCCCGAGCCGCTCGTAAAGCGGGGAATGGTAAACTTCAAAGAAGTTTTAAAAGGCGAAAAGCCGCTTGACGATTTCGTGGCGCAACTGACCCTTGCGGAACTCGAAACGCTGACTCACGGGGATTACCGTATGAACAGCCGTTTCGGAGCGTCGGGCAATGCGGGAGCGTTCGGCGGAATATCCGAAAGTCTGATTGAAAAGGGCGTGCCTCAGGCGATAACCACGGACGGGCCGTCGGGGGTAAGACTTATGACTTACGCTTCTTTATTGCCGTGCGGTACGGCTATAGCGGCGACGTTCAACGAGGAGCTTACGCAAAAGCTGTACGCCGAGGTCGGACGGGAAATGATTGAAAAGGGCAGCGACGTTCTGCTTGCGCCCGGAATGAATATTCACAGAAATCCTCTTTGCGGAAGGAACTTCGAGTATTTTTCGGAAGACCCCGTGCTTACGGGAATGATAGCTTCCGCCGTAGTAAAAGGATTGCAGAGTACGGGCGTTTCGGCATGTCCCAAACATTTTGCCTGCAACAATCAGGAAAAGAACAGATTGAGAAACGATTCGCGCGTCAGCGAACGGGCGCTGCGCGAAATATATCTGAAAGGCTTCGAATTAGTGGTTAAAAATGCAAAACCTGAAATGATAATGACGTCGTACAATAAAATCAACGGCGTCTGGAGTTGCTATAATTATGACCTTTGCACCGAAATATTAAGAAACGAATGGGGATTTGAAGGAATAGTTACGACCGATTGGTGGAATCTGCCCGACCGCGACCCCGAATTCGAAAACATTTATAACAACGCGTATCGCGTAAGGGCGGGCAACGACGTGCTCATGCCCGGCGGAAACAGGACGAACGGAAAATACGACCGTTCGGCAGAGGCGTCGGTAAACGAAAACGGACTGACGAGGCAGGAACTCGAAATCTGCGCAAAACGAGTGCTGAATTTCCTTCTGACTTGTCCCGCAACCGCTAAAAAAATCAAATAAAAAAACAAAAGCGGCAGTCGCCGCTTTTATTTTTTAACGGTACGTGTAAAACATTTCGTGCGGGTAAGCCCGTCTTCGACGACGATATGGTCGGCGCAACAGACGCCTCCGTCGTTATGCACGCACTTCATGCTCGAACAGGTTACGGTGTTTTCAATCGCGCCGTGAAGGCCGAAGTCTTCGGCCGCTTCGATATCCGCGAAAGTCTGCGCAAGAACGCCGCCTTCGCGTTTGATTTTACTGGTGCAGACGCCTTTTTCGGATACGTTGACGATTCCCGCCGTGCAACGCGCCTTGACGTTATGTTCGCAATTATTGGTATGACAAATAAGATTATCCATAAAATCCTCCGGATAGAATTATGCCCGCGTGCAAAAGAATTATACTGCGCCCTTAAAAACTTGAAAACGGGGTGACAATGTGCTATTATATCAACGAGGTGAATAATATGAAAGTTATTTTATTAAGCGACGTAAAAGGAACGGGCAAAAAAGGCCAGATTGTCGAAGTTAACGACGGATTCGCCCGTAACTTTCTGTTAAAGAAAAAACTTGCGACGGAAGCGACCGCATCCGCCGTGAACGAGGCCGTTCAGAAAAAGGCCGCCGAGGAAAAGCGCATTGCCGAGGAAATTGCCGAGGCAAAAGTTCTTAAAGAAAAACTCGAAAAAAGCACAATTGATATCGGCGTCAAGTGCGGCGACGGCAAGATGTACGGAAGCGTTACAACCGCGGATATTGCCGACGGACTTAAAAAACTCGGTCTCGACGTCGATAAAAAAAAGGTCGTGCTGAAAGAAAATATTAAATCGCTTGGCGTTTTCGATATCGAAATAAAAGTTTACGCGGGTATATCCGCAAAAGTCAGAGTCAATATCGTAAAGGCAAATGACTGAGGTTTTCGCAAACGAGCGCGTCGACGACCTCGAAATAAACGGACTGAAACTCATTCAGAATCCCGACGGGTATTGTTTCACGTCGGATTCGGTATTGCTTGCAAACAGCGTTGCGGTGCGGAAAAGGGACAGAATACTCGATATCGGCACGGGCAGCGGAATTATTGCCGTTCTTCTTGCGGGGAAACTCGGCGCAAATTCGGTAACTGCGGTTGAGATTCAGGACGAAGTGGCGGCCGTTGCAAGACGAAACGTAATTCTTAACGGACTGTCGGATAAAATCGACGTTGTTACGGCAAGCCTTGCCGAATTTGCCGCCGCGACGCCTTGCGAGAGTTTCGATACCGTCGTTACTAATCCGCCGTACAAAAAAACCGACGCGGGTAAAATGGACGAAAATCCCGTAAGGGCAATTTCAAAATACGAATTGAAACTGTCGCTTGCAGAACTGATAAGAGACGCCGCAAAGCTTCTGAAATTCGGCGGCAAGTTTTATATGGTTCACCGTGCCGACAGACTGGCGGAATGTATTTTCGAACTCAAAAAAAACAAAATCGAGCCGAAGGTTTTAACGCTTGTGTATCCCAAAGCCGACAAATCTCCCGACGTCGTGATATACGAGTGCATTAAAGGTGCGGCGGCGGGTATAAAAATAAGGTCGTTGACCGTTTTCGGCGCCGACGGCGGATATACGCCCGAAGCGAAAAAAATGTACGCAAAGGATTGATATGGCAGGAACGTTGTATATTGTGGGCACGCCCATAGGAAATCTGAAAGACATAACATACCGGGCCGTCGAAACGCTTAACTCTGTTGACGTAATCGCGTGCGAAGATACGCGCGTATCGATGAAACTTCTGAATGTTTACGGCATAAAAAAACCTCTTGTAAGTTATTATAAACAAAAGGAACGGGAAGGTTCGGAAAAAATCAGGGAATTGCTTAACGAAGGGAAGAACGTCGCTCTGATTACCGACGCGGGTATGCCTTGCGTGAGCGACCCCGGCGCCGTACTTGTGGGAGAGTGCGCGAAAAACGGAATTAAAGTCGAAGTCGTGCCGGGACCGAGCGCCGTAATAAGCGCGATGGCTCTTATCGGTGAGGAAACAAAAGGATTTACCTTCCTTGGATTTCTGCCCGAAAAAAACAAAGAAAAAAAAGCGCTTGTCGAGGAATACTCATACGTGTCGTCGCCACTCGTTTTTTACGTCAGCCCGCACGATATAAACGACGCGGCGAAGTTTTTGTTTTCCGAGCTCGGCAACAGGAAAGTTTACGTCGTTAAAGAGATAACGAAAATGTTCGAAAGCGCCGTCGAGGCATCGCTTGAAGATTTTTATATAGCCGAGCCGCGCGGAGAATACGTTCTCATCGTTATGCCCGGCGAGGGCGGGAAAGCCCTGAACAGTCTCAGCGTCAGGGAACAGGTAAAACATTATATGCAGAGCGGACTTACGAAAAAAGACGCAATTAAACGCACCGCGTCGGACAGGGGCGTGGATAAAAACAGCGTGTATGCGGAGGTTCTCGACCTGTAGTTTTAAAAGCGACAAAAATATATACTCCTCGACAAAAGAATATAAAAAGGAAAATTTACCGTCACTTGAAAGGTGTTATTATTTATACAAACAAACAAGGGCGGTATTTTTTCATTGAAAAACGACAATACTGGTGCGAATTGTGTAAAAGAATTATATGGTAAGGGGAATCTGTCGCAAATTGCCGATTATTTGTCGGAAATATTCGATAAAGGCAACGTTGCGGTAATTTGCGACGAAAACAGTTTTTCCACGGCGGAGCGCGCGTGCAGATATCTCGGTGACGGAGGATATTTCGTAAGGCAGATTGTTGCGGGGAAATTCGAATTCGGACTGCCCGATACCGACGAGTGCGTGCGCTATTACGTGGGAGTCGGGAACACCGACGTCGCCGACGTAACGAAACTTCTGGCTAAACGCGCGGGCGCGGGATTTTCTTTGGTTCCGACCGCGCCGGACAGCGAGAGATACGTCGAGGGCGGCGTATATTATATGCACGAATTTATCGGGACGGAGTTGCCCGATATGCTGCTGATAGATTCGGAGATAATCGAAAAGGCGCCGTGCGAAGCGACGGCGGCAGGGTACGGAAGAGTTTTTTCGCAACTCGTTACCATATTCGACAGGGACGTCGGAAAACTTATGTTTGCGAAATCGTACGACGAGGAAGCTTTACAGACGTTGTCGGAGAGTATAAGGGAGTTCGAAAGCGAAAAGACGGGGGACGAATTCAGGTCGTGTCTTATGCGCACGCTGATAAAAATAGGACTTGCGAGGGAAAAACTGAACGTCAGGTACGAAGGAACGGACGAGGTGGCGCGGGTAATGGCGAAAGTTACAGGAAAAAGTTTCGGAGAAGCGTCCTTTATTTCGGCGTATATGATATTGAACGTATACCGGTGTTATCTTGCCGATGAAAACGTAGACACTTTGATTCCCGAAGATATTGTTTTTACCATTAAAACGCTTGAAAAAATGAAAGTGATAAACTATAATAAATATATGTCCGAAATCGAAGTTACGCGCGTGGACGATTATCTTAAACAGACGTTTATTTTAAACGAATACAGGCGCGAAATGTTCGAAAAACTCGACGGACTTGACCTTGCGGGGTTCGCACGTTTCTGGCGACGTCTTTACGACGACGCGGGATACTGGCTTAAAAGGTTTTCAAGCGGAAAGGAACTTCTTAAAATTCTTTCTCTTGCATCGGAACTCGGCTCGGACGGTCTGTTGAAATACGTGAAACGGACGGGATTTTTCGAGAGGCTTATTTAATATGACTATTACAAAAGAACTTGCGGATGCCGAACTCTTTCTTTTCGATATGGACGGCACGGTCTATATTATGGACAAGGAAATCGAAGGTAGTTTCGATACCATACGCGCTTTGAGAAAAGCGGGCAAAAGAATATGTTTTTTCACCAACAACAGCAGTAGAGCGGCCGAGGACTATATCGAAAAACTGGGCAGAATGGGACTTGAAATCACGCGGGACGAAATTTATACTTCGGGCGAGGTAACCTGCGAATACATCAGCCGCAATTATCCCGGCAAAAGCGTGTTCGTAATGGGCAACGCAAAGCTTCGCGCCGAATTTACGCGGCACGGAATACCTCTTTCGGAGGATAATCCCGATTTATGCGTGCTTGGTTTCGACACCGAACTTGAATATTATAAGCTTTACCGTTTCTGTAAACAGTTGAACAAGGGCCTGCCGTACATTGCGACGCATCCCGACCTGAACTGTCCCGCAGAGGAATGTCCCATGCCCGACATCGGCGGAATGATACTGTTCATCGAGGCGACGATGGGAAGAACGCCCGATATTATTATGGGAAAACCCGAAAAAGAGGCGGGCGAGGGCGTAAAGCGCAAATTCAATCTTCCCGCCGATAAGATAGTGATGGTGGGCGACAGGCTTTATACCGATATAGCGTTCGGCTACAACAACGGGTTCAGGACGGCGCTCGTATTATCGGGAGAGACCACGGCCGAGATGGTTGCGAAAGAGGAAAGACAGCCTACGGTAGTCCTTCCCAAAGTCGAAAACATTTTCGTCGACGAATAATTTCGAAAGTATAAACCGTATTAAAAAATATTCGAGGGCAATAATTTTCGTATGAAGAAATTATTGCTCTTTTTAATTGCCGCGATAACGATAGTATTGTGTACGGGCAAGGAACTTCATACCTTTTTCGAGGAATCTTCTGCCGAAGAATATACGATATATAAAGACGAGGACGGCAAAACCGTTGGCGAAACGCTTACGTTCCCCGAAGAAGAATACTCGCTTCGGGACTTATATAAGAAATTTTACGTTGTTTACCGTTTTTCGGATAACGTGGACGATATCGAAATAATATACGCATACTCCCCCGTGCTTAAGGGCGTTGAAATCGTTGACAACAAACCCGTTAACCTGCAGATTACGCGCCATAACGGCGTACTTACCGTTTCGAATCCCATAAATATGGGAAGTTATTAGGTATAAACGGGTAAAAAGCAGTCAATAATCATCGCGGAGGTTAATATGAACAAATTTAAAAGCGGTCTTATCAAAGTTGGTAAATTCTTAAAGAAAAACGTTTATTACGTACTCATAATCGTAGCGGTTGCGGCAATATGCACCATGGTAGGCGTCACCGTATCGAAAAACAAATCGAACGTGAATAACGACGTTCCCGCCGTAGTAACGCCCGAAAACCCGTCTGACGACAACAAAGAACCCGTTAAACCCGTTAATCCCGATAATCCCGAAGACAAAAAACCCGTTGTCGAGCAGATTGTTTTCGTAACGCCGGTCACGGGCGGCACGGTTGCGGCAAGTTTTTCGGAAACCGAACTCGTGTTTTCCAAAACGCTGGAACAGTGGAGCACGCACCGCGCGGTCGATTTCGTTGCGGAAGAGGGCAGCGACGTGCTTGCCGTTTGGGACGGCGTCGTTACGGCAATAGACAACGATCCTCTTTACGGTTACTGCGTCAGCATTTCTCACGGCGACGGACTCGTATCGAGATACTGCGGATTATCCGAGAACGTAAGCGTATCGGTATCGCAGACTGTGAAAAAGGGTGCGAAGATAGGTGAAATAGGCAATACGATGATTATAGAAAACGCCGACGGCGCACATCTGCACTTCGAAACCTATAAAAACGGCAAACTCATAAATCCCGCGGAATATTTCGTAGCGGACGAAAAATAAACGAAATCCCCTCCCTTTTGTGAAAAACAGCGCTCTGACGAGCGCTGTTTTCACATGACGTAGTTTTTCTTTTGACGGTATATCGTTGATTTTAGAATTATAAAATGTTAGACTGATTCTATGGACAGGCTCGTAAAAAAGATAAACGGATTGATTGTCCGCATATCAAAAGGAGATACCGACGCTCTTGACGAATTGTATTCGCTGACGGGGCGTATGCTTTTGTCTATGGCAAAAAAGTATCTTTACGATAAAAATTTTGCCGAGGATTTGGTAAGCGAGACTTATTACAAACTCGTAAAGAATTCGAAATCCTTCGATGGTTCAAAAAACGGGCTTAATTGGCTTTTTAAAATTATAAAAAACGGGGCGATAAACTTTAATTTACGCAATAATCCGGCAGGAATTGTCTCCTTCGACGACGCGTTGAACGCAAATGTAAAAGACGATATCGACGACTGGCTTGACGAAATTTTAATTGAAAATGCATTGCACCAACTTTCCGAAGACGAAAAACGGATTATTTACATGAGATATTGGGAGGGTTTGGGAATTAACGAAATAGCGGCTTTACTGAACAAACCGCTATCGACCGCTTACGATTACATTAAGCGCGTTTTGAAGAAATTGAAAAAACTGCTGAAATGATGTCTGACGAGAGTAATGCGAGAAAGTAATATGTATAATAACGATAAAAAAATAATTGAAAATAAAAACCTTGAAATGCCCGCAGAAAGCGTGCTTGAAAAGGCGCGCGCCGCTTTGCCCGAAAAAAAGGAAAAAAGGCGGGTTAATCGCAAACTGATTTTTGCCATCGTGTCTTCGTTCGTCGTAATTATCGCGGTTATCGTAAGTATTCCGTATATGATGCCCGCCAACAGAGCCCTCGACTTTGTGTATACCTCGCAGATGCAGGCGGAAAGTATCGGGTCCGTTAAGGATTATAACGAAATTGAAAAGACAAACATTTTGTGTTTCGACGAGTCTTACAAGCGTATCGTACCGGCGGTTAAGTATGTTTATGACGGAAAAACGGCGTTTATTGAAGAGAAGTGCAGTATCGACGAAGTCGAAGTATCGTTGCTCGTCAAGTTTTATAAAAACTTTACGGATTGCCTTTTTGAAAAAGAGGAAGAATATATGGCGGCGTTGAATGCCAATATGGAAATAAACGGTATCGACGTTTTCTTTTCCGAAAATGAAGAAAGGATGCATCTGTTTTTCGTGGTCGGAGACTTAAAATACTATATAAAAATATCCGATAAATCCGCCGATTGGGAAAAAATCGTCAAAGAATTTTTGAAATAACCGAAAAAAACTTATTTTCTCTTGTAGTTTATGGTATCAAAACTATGGGAGAGTAGTATGAATAAAAGGATTTACAGATTTGTCGTAATCGTTTTGTCGGTTGTGGTTTCGATTTTTTGTATCGCGTTGTTTACCGCATGCAACGATACCCGAAGATACAGTAACGAGATTTTTATTACCGATTTCAGCGGAACTTTCAGGTTATCCCTTGATGTAAAAGTGCAAAAGCATACGTTTTTTCCGAGCGAATACAATTCTTTCGTGTATAAAAAAGGGTTGGACGCTTTGTATAACGAACTGTCGTCGTCGCCGTTATATGGTCAGGCGGTTTCCCGTCGCGGCGACGCTTTGATTATAGACTATCACGCAAACAACCGTATATACAGTTTCATAATATATTCCGACAAAAACTATGACGAAAACGGATTCGATATCCATTCGATGTCGTATGCGTTAGGCGAGTGGAGCGGATACAAATCGGTATTTTTTCCGGCATATCTTCTCGATAAGAAAATCGACAGCGATACGAACACCCCGGATACGACCTATAACTGTGAGTACACAATAACGGAATTGCAGACTTATTACAAGGAACGAGGATATCTGGCAAAGATAGCCGGGAACGAACTTAAGGTAACTTGTTTATTGAGTTATCCTAAAATAAACGACTTTGGGTCTCCGTGCGGCAAAGCCGTAGAATGGTCGATATTATACGAGGCAGAAAACGTTTTGCGTTTTGTCGAAGTTTCGTCGGAATACGCTATTTGAACGGAGCCTTTCAATATTACGGGTCAATTAAAACCGCACGCGTAAAGTGCGGTTTTATAAAAGTAAAAATAGAATTCTGTCGATATTTTGTGTTGACAACGGGTGGTGTGTAAGGATATAATAATAATGTCGGTCGGTCGTATGACTACCGAATGAGGATAAGGAATTATGAGCGCTTTTTCTAAAATCGAAAGGGCGGTGCACGATATTGCGCCGTCTGTTGAAGTCACCGTTGAAAAAAACTGTATCGTCCTTCGGGGCGAACTCGAAAACTGGGACGACGTCGTTGCGTGCGGCCGCGCCGCCGTATCCAAAAAATATTACGGCGTCGTTAACGACATCAGATTAAAAGGATTCGAGCAAAAAATAAAATTGCCCAAGGTCAACGACAAAGCGTACGACGGCCTGAAACCCGACGTTCTGATTATCGGGGGAGGTATTTCGGGAGCGAGCATTGCGCACGAGTTATCGAAGTGGCAGCTTGACGTTATGCTTGTGGAGAAGGATTACGACGTCGCCACGGGGGCGACTTCCCGTAACGACGGTTGCGTACACGTAGGCATAGACCTTACCCCGTCGCTTGTAAAGCACTCCTACCTCGTGAAGGGAAACGCCATGTACGACGATTTGTGCCGCGATATGGACGTAAAATTCGAGAGGTCCGGTCATATGATGCTGATGTATTATAAGTGGGAGAGACTGCTTATGCCCGTCGTTAAAATATGGTCGAAAATTCTTGAAATAAAAGGAATGAGATACATAAACCGCGAGGAGCTTTTAAAAATCGAACCCGAGGCGGTGGAATGGGCAAAGGGTGCGTATTATATGCCGTCGGGCGGCATCGTGTCCCCTTATAAACTCACGGTGGCGCTTGCAGAACATGCCGCCGAAAACGGAGTGCATATCTGTCTTAATACGGCCGTTCTTGGTATGACGGTAGAAGACGGAGAGATTAAAAGCGTTGAAACGAACAGAGGAACGATATATCCGAAACTCGTCGTCAACGCGGCGGGCACTTATGCCGACGTCATCGCCGATATGGCGGGAGACCGCACCTTTACGATTCATCCGAGAAAGGGCATCGACGTAATTCTCGATAAGAAAAAAGGCAATGCCGCGCATACATCGATTTCGAAAATGCCGTTCGTGCACGTTCCCGACGACTGGAAGAACAAAAGCGGAAACGAAAGTTTCTTTAAAACCATACTGAAAGGAAAGAATCTGAACGAAACTCAAAAAACCCATACGAAAGGCGGCGGCGTAATTCATACCGTCGACAATAACGTTCTTCTGGGGCCCAACGCAATCGAAGTTCCCGACAGGGAAGATTATACCACCGATATCGAAAGCATTGATTCTATTATCAAAAAGCAACGCATTATTCAGGACAAAGTAGGAAAGGGCGACGTCATTACATATTTTGCGGGAGAGCGTCCCGCCACGTACGAAGAGGATTTCGTCGTGCGCCGCGGAATATTCACGAAAAACATAATCGAAGTTGCGGGAATACAATCGCCGGGCATAACCACCGCGCCCGCCGTTGCGAAAGACGTCGAAAAATGGGCGATAGTTTATCTCGGCAGACAAAACAAAGTTAAAGTAAATCAAAACTATAATCCCGTTCATAAAAGCGCACCGCATCTTGCGGGTATGAGCGAGGAGGAAAGAGATAAGCTTATAAAACTGAATCCCGCATACGGCGAGATTGTGTGCCGTTGCGAAGAAATATCCAAAGGTGAAATTCTCGACGCGGTAAGAAGCGCCGTACCCGTATTTACGCTTGACGCGATTAAGCGTCGAGTGCGTCCCGGAATGGGCAGATGTCAGGGCGGATTCTGCGGGCCGGCCGTTCAGAAAATTCTTGCCGAAGAAAAGGGTTGTCCGATAGAGGAAATTACAAAAGGCAACGATTACAGTGTTATTTTGTTCGATAAAACCAAAAAGGGGGCGAAAGAAAATGTATGATACCGTTGTTATAGGAGGAGGCCCCGCAGGTATTGCCGCCGCTGTCGAAGCAAATAAGGAGGGCGCGAAAACGCTGATTATCGAGCGTGAACCCAAACTCGGCGGTATTCTGAAACAGTGTATTCACGACGGTTTCGGACTGATTACGTTCAAGGAAAAACTGTCGGGTCCCGAATATGCCGAAAGGTTTATCGATAAACTGCTCGATACCGACGTCGAAATTAAGCTTTTCACGTTCGTAACGGGAATCGAAAAAAACGGCGACGGAACGTTTACGATTTATTTCGTGAACCGCGACGGCGCAAGCCACGTTCAAACCAAAACCATAGTTCTTGCCACCGGTTGCAGGGAACGTACCGCAAAACAGATTTTCATTCAGGGCACGAGACCCGCAGGTGTATTCACGGCAGGCACCGCGCAGAATTACGTTAATATTCTCGGCGAAATGCCCGTAAAAAAATGCGTTATTCTGGGAAGCGGCGATATAGGCCTCATTATGGCGCGCCGTCTGACTCTCGAAGGCGCCGAAGTTCTTGGCGTTTACGAGGTAAAACCCACGCCGTCGGGTCTTACGAGGAACATTCATCAGTGTCTGAAAGATTTCGACATTCCTCTTTATCTTTCGCACACCGTAACGCGTGTGTTCGGAAACGACAGACTGACGGCGGTCGAGGTAGCGGAAGTCGACGATAAAATGCAGCCCGTCAAAGGTACGGAGCGGATTATCGAATGCGACGCGCTTATATTGTCGGTGGGGCTCATTCCCGAAAACGAGCTTGCCGAAAGTATAGGAGTAAACATCAACCCGAAAACTAAAGGCGCCGTGTGCGACCAGAATTATATGACGAGCGTCGACGGAGTTTATTCGGCGGGTAACTGTCTGCACGTCAACGACCTTGTGGATTACGTTACCGAGAACGCCGTAGAGGCGGGACGCAACAGCGCGCATTACGAAAAACGCGAACGCAAAAACGTTGCGCTGAACGCGGATAAAAGTTTTTTATACGTCGTCCCCACCGTCCTTGACGTAAACGGCGATATATCGGACGTTACTCTTTATTTCCGCGCGGCACGGGATATGAAGGACGCAACTTTTGCCGTAAACGTGGACGGGAAAGAGGTTTTCAGAAAAAAATATTCCGCATTACGTCCGCCCGAAATGGAAAGATTGAAACTGAATTTCGGTGAATACGGCGTTTCAACAAAATCGGAAATAAGTTTATCGCTGACGGAGGAGAACTGATATGAAAGAACTTGTTTGCATCGTCTGTCCGAACAGCTGCAAGCTGACGGTTGCCGACGACGGAACCGTAACGGGAGCAAGGTGTCCGCGCGGTAAAAAATTCGCGGAGGAAGAAACGACCTGTCCCAAACGCACCGTATGCACGACTGTCGCGACGGCTTTTTCAGATTGTCCGGTGTTGCCCGTCCGTACGGAAAGCGAAGTGCCTAAGGATAAAATACCCGAAATTATGAATATTATAAACGGTTTTCTGCTTGAAAAGAGAGCAGGTCGGGGCGAAATAATTGTAAAAAACGTTGCAGATACCGGCGTAGACTTGATAAGCACTTCGAGTATGTTGTATAATTACTACGAAAAAAACCAGCAGAGGTAAATTATGAGATACGGACCTTTGGCATTGAGTTTCGATTTCGGAACGCAGAGCGTGCGCGCTATTCTGTTCGACAAAACGGGCGAAATACGCGGTAAGGAAAAAATCGATTATAAACGGCCGTATTTTTCGGTAAAGCCCGGTTATTGCGAGCAGACGGCGGATTTTTATTGGGACAATATGTGCGCCGTTTCCAGAAAACTTCGGGAGTCTGCCGGCGAATTGTGGAACGACGTCGTTGCGATGAGCGTTACTTCGTTGAGGGACGTGATAACCTGTCTCGACGAAAATAATAATCCGCTGAGACCTTTTATTCTTTATCTTGACGGCCGTCGCGTCGAAAATGCCGCAGACTACATACCGTCCGGAAAAAAACAACTGGTCAGACTTGCGGGTGCGCTCGACATAAGCATTGCGCAATATGCCGCTACTTTTGCAAACTGGATTGCAATTAACGAGCCCGAAATATGGGCAAAAACCAGAAAAGTGGTGATGCTTCCCACTTATATACACTATAAACTTCTCGGGAAACTGACGGACAGTATTGCTAATCAGGTTGGACACGTTCCTTTCAATTATAAGAAAAAAGAGTGGATGAATCCTTCCGAACTAACCTATTTCATTTTCGGAAGTATCAAACCCGATATGCTGGTGAGGGACCTGAAAAAGCCTTGCGAAATTATGGGGTATATATCTAAGGAGGTTGCCGCGATTACGGGACTTCCCGAAGGATTGCCCGTTATCGCATCGGGAGCGGACAAAGCGTGCGAGACGCTTGCGGTGGGATGCGAAGGACCGGACGTAGCCGCAATTTCTATGGGTACGGCGGCAAGTATAGAGATAACTACCGATAAATACGTCGAGCCGTCGGCGTTTCTTCCCGCATATCCTTCGATTTATCAGGACAAATACAATCCCGAAATATTGATTTTCCGCGGATACTGGATGATAAGCTGGTTTAAAAACGAGTTTGCACAGAAAGAAACATATGAGGCGGCGGAGAAGGGCGTTCTTCCCGAAAAATTGCTTGACGAACATCTTCGCGACGTGCCCGCCGGGTCCGACGGCCTTATTCTTCAGCCGTTCTGGTCGCCGGGTACCACGAATCCCGAAGCAAAAGGTTCGGTTATCGGATTTGCCGATTATCATACCCGCGTTCACGTTTACAGAGCAATTATCGAGGGTATAGGTTTCGCGCTTTACGACGCATTGAAGTCGATGGAAAAACGCGCGGGTTACGATATTAAAAGAATTATGGTTTCGGGCGGCGGCTCGAACTCCGAAGAGGTATGTCAGATTACGGCCGACCTTTTCGGATGTAAAGTGCAAAAAATTCAGACTTACGAAACTTCGGCGCTGGGCGCGGCGATGGCGGCGTTTACGGGCGTCGGGGAATACGGCAATCTGCACGACGCCGTTAAAGCGATGTCTCATATTTCCTGCGAATATACCCCCGACCCGAAGGCACACGAAATTTACGAAAAACTTTATCACAGAGTTTACAAAAAACTGTACGGCGCCAACCGCAGGTTTTATAAGGAAATACGCGATATTATCAAACACTGAAACGTGGCACGCCAGAACATATGCGCAAACGTTGCACCGAACAACGCGTGTGAATATGCGCGAATAAGTAACGAAACGAAAAAAACGGGACAAGCAGACGCTTGTCCCGTTTTCGATAAACCGGATTATTCCGCTTCCGCGACAGTCTTGTCGTAAGCTTCGAGAATGCGGTCTTTTATAAGTTCGCGCGTTTCGGTGTTGATGGGATGCGCGATGTCCTTATATTCGCCGTCGGGCGTTTTGCGAGAGGGCATTGCGATAAAGTTGCCTTCGGCGCCTTCGATGATTTTGATATCGTGAATGACGAAACAGTCATCGATGATAATTGATGCGACGGCGCGGAATTTGCTGTCGTCGCGTTTGATTAGCCTGACTCTGACGTCTGTAATATTCATAGTTCTCCTCCCGAGTTACATACATTTATTATATTTTACAATATTTTTACAAAATAGGCAACAGTTTTCAGCGATTTAATCATATGTCAAAAAACAAAGCGGTCGCATATTATGGGGATATGGATTTTTATAAAGGGAAAAGAATTCATTTTATAGGAGTCGGCGGAATATCGATGAGCGCGCTTGCCGTCTGGTGCAAATCGCTCGGGATGATTGTCTCCGGAAGCGACAGAACTTATTCGGAAACCGTTGCGGCGTTGTCGTCGCGGGGAATATACGCGTACGTCGGCAGCGATACGACGACGGTTGACAAGGCCGATATCGTCGTTTATACGTCGGCGGTTAACGACGACGACGAAGAGTTATCGTTTGCGCGGGATAACCGCAAAAGGATTTACGAAAGGCACGAACTCTTAGGATTGCTTTCAAACGGATATCGCGAGGTGATTGCCGTTGCGGGAACGCACGGAAAGACGACGACATCGGCTTTAATCGCTGCAATTTTAAAAAATTCCGATAAAAAATTTACGGCGCATATCGGCGGTTACGTAAACGATATCGGGGGAAACTTTTATATGAACGGCAACGATATTCTCGTTACGGAAGCGTGCGAATACCGCGGTCATTTTTTGTCTTTACGACCGTCGGTTGCGGTGATTCTGAACATAGAATGCGACCACCCCGACTGTTTCAAAGGTATCGAGGATACGACGGAGTATTTTGCGAAATTTGCCGAAAAAGTGCAGAATAACGGGATAATCGTTCTGAATAAAAACATAAACCACGCTAAAATGAAAATATGCGATAATGCGCATATATTTACCGTCGGGGTGGAAAACGGCGCGTATGCCGAAGCACGGAACATAATTGAACGTAACGGCGTATGCGAATATGATATTTTATTGAACGGAGAATTGTATTCGCGCGTCGCGCCGTCGCTTAAAGGACGGCACAATATAGTCAACGCGCTTTGCGCCGCAGTCGTTGCAAATTATCTTGAAATCGACAAAAACGTGATTATAAGCACAATCGAGAATTTCGGCGGCGTCAGAAGACGCATGGAGAAGACGGGCACCGTAAACGGCGCCGAAGTCTATTCGGATTACGCTCACCATCCGTCGGAAATCAGGGCGGCGATAAGTACGGCGAGGGCCTTTACGAAAGACAGACTCATCGTTTTGTTTCAGCCTCACACCTACAGCAGGACGGCAAAATTTTTCGACGATTTCGTTACGTCGTTCAAAGGGGCCGATATTTTAGGAATTCTTCCCACTTACGAAGCGCGCGAAACGGCGGAACAGGGTAAAACGGCCTTTGAATTGTTCAGGGCAATAAATATAAACGCACAGCCGGCAAAATACTATAAATCCTTCGTGGAGGCGGCAAGCGACGTGGTGAAAACCGCTCGGATAGGAGACACCGTGCTGATTGCGGGTGCGGGCGACGTGGATATTTTAAGCAGGATGTTGCCCGAATAAAAAAAACAATCCCTTGCGGGATTGATTTTATTCCATGCAGTCGATAACGATTTTTCCGTAACTGTATCTGTCCTTGATAATATCGTGCAGTTCCTTGTCGAAATTCTCGAACTTAATTACGCTGTCGATAAGACCGTCGGTATTTATGACTTTGTTTGCAAGAAGGTTGATTGCGGTATTGAATTCGCCGTAACCGTTTTTTACGGCCGTGATATGAAGTTGCTTTTCAAGCACGTCGCCGAGATTTAACTGAAGATTGCCGAGGAAATAGTTGTAACCGACGACGGCGACCGTTCCTCCTTCCTGCGCGATACTCGGAATATAATTGGGAAGCATGTTCGTGCGGGCTTCGTAAACGGTAAATTCGGCAAGTTTGCCGCCCGTAATTTCGACGATACGCTGCCGCACGTCCATTTTGGAAGCGTTTATCGTATAATATACGCCGTGATTTTCGGCAAGCGCGAGTTTGGCTTCGTCGACGTCGATTAGGACGGGGACCAGCTGATAATAAATGCAAAGCTCCGCTATAATAAGCCCGAGCGTGTTCGCGCCGAGAATGGCAACGTAATCGCCCCTTTCGGTGTCGAGTGCGGACAGCGTTTTGACGGCAAGAGCAATCTGCTCGGTAAAAACGGCGTCGTTGTCCTTTATTCCCTCGGGCAGAGGATAAACGTTTTCCTGCGGCACCGAAATGAAATCGCACACGAAACCGTCGGTATCGAACCCCATAACTTTCACGTCGGGGACGATAACGTCTTTTTTTCTGTACAGAGGATCCTCGAGTATGTACGGGCTTAAGACCACGCGTTCGCCTTTTTTCAGACCCGACAGCTCGTGCGCTTCGGATACCAGTCCTACGGCGGAACGGGCGGGAATTATGGGATAGCAGGCCTTTTTACCCTCGTATATCGCGATATCGGTTGACGACAGGGCGACCTTGCTGATTCTGATTTTTACGTCGGTGGGCAAAGTTTCCTGTTTTTTTTCAACGAAGGCTATTTCCTCTTTGGCGACTATTTGCCAGGCTTTCATTAAAAATCCTCCAGATTAAGAACAGACCCATTATAACACAACGGATTTTTTTTGTAAACAGGTGTATAGAAATTAAAAAATGTCATTTCGTTTAAAAATATCCCGAAAAACCGTTGACTAATTCGCTTTTGGAAATTATAATAATTAAGCATTCATTCTGATTAAAGGAATCTATTAAGGAATAAAAACGGAGGTAAGATATGAAAGAAAATATCCATCCCGATTATCACGAGGTCACGGTGACCTGCGCCTGCGGTGCGACTTTCAAAACCGGCACCACCAAAAAAGGCGACACAATGAAGGTTGATATTTGCAATAAGTGCCACCCCTTCTTCACGGGCAGACAGAAACTCGTCGATACGGGCGGACGTGTAGATAAGTTCAAGAAACGCTATAATCTTGACTGATTTTTCCGTGCAGATTGTCTAAGGATAATCTGCATTTTTTAAATTGCGGAGTATGAGAAAAACCCAGATAGGCGGACAAGCCGTTATGGAAGGCGTTATGATGCGAGGCAAAAAGAGCATGGCTACCGCGGTCAGAAACTCTGACGGCGACATCGTCGTCGAATCCAAAAGGCTTACTCCCGTCGAAAACAAAAACGTGTTTTACCGCATTCCCGTCATAAGGGGAGTGCTTAATTTCGTGTCGATGCTATACAACGGCACGCAGACCCTTCTGCGCTCGAGCGAAGTGTACGGCGAGGAAATCGAGCCGTCAAAATTCGATAAATGGCTGTCCGAAAAATTTCATATCGACATTATGAAAGTCGTAATATGGTTTTCGGTCATACTGGGCGTGGCGGTTGCGGTCGGTCTTTTCGTATTTTTGCCGCAGCTTATTGCCGAATTGCTGTTTCGTATACCGGCGCTCGACGCGATGAACGGGCGCGATATCGTTTTCGGCGTAATCGAAGGTGCGGTAAGACTGTTGATTTTTATTCTGTACGTCGCGCTGTGTACGCTCGTACCGGACGTGAAACGCGTGTTTATGTATCACGGCGCCGAGCATAAAACAATCAACGCATTCGAGCACGACGAGGAACTTACCGTCGGGAACGTGCAGAAATATTCGACTATTCACAACAGATGCGGCACGACTTTCATGGTGCTCGTCATGGTTATCAGCATAATAGTGCTTGCGTTCACCGGTTGGCTTACCGTCGACGTTTTCGGATGGCCCGACAATCCCGGCATCAAATTCGCGGTGCGACTCGTTATGTTGCCGCTGATTGCGGGCATATCGTACGAGATTTTAAAACTTCTCGCGCGCTCCGACAATATTATCGTCAGGATAATCCGCTGGCCGGGACTGCAACTTCAGCGTCTTACGACGAAACAGCCCGACGACGATATGGTGGAAGTGGCTATCACTGCGTTTAAAACCGTTTACGAGATGGACGCGGACGAAAGTATTCCCGAAAAGTCGTTCGATATAGGAAAACCGTATAAGGAAGTACGCGCGGAAATCGAAAAGATTCTGCCGCCCGACAAATTCGACAAAAGCGACGTCGACTGGATTTTATCGGAAGTTACGGGAAAGAGTCGCGCCGAATTGCCTTTAATTAAAACCGTTGCGAAAAGTAAAGCCGATAAAGCCGTTGCATACGCAAACGAAAGAGCATCGGGAAAACCTCTTCAGTATATTTTAGGGTATACCGAGTTTTACGATACGAAAATAACGGTAAACGAAAACGTGCTTATTCCCCGTCCCGAGACCGAATTGCTTGCCGAGGAAGTAGTAAAGATTGCCGACGGCAAAAGAGTTCTCGATTTATGCACGGGAAGCGGGGCAATCGCCATAAGCGTTAAAAAACACGTTCCCGCGGCCGAAATAGTCGCGAGCGACGTCAGCGAAAAAGCTCTTGAAACGGCCGAAGCAAACGCCCGGTTAAACGGCGTGGAAATAGGTTTTATAAAAAGCGACTTATTCGAAAACCTTTCGGGCACGTTTGACGTAATAGTTACCAATCCGCCGTATGTAAAAAGCGGAGATATCGGAAAACTCGACGCGGAAGTCAGGGATTTCGAGCCCGTAACCGCTCTGGACGGCGGAGAGGACGGCCTTGATTTTTATCGGAGAATAATCGATAAAGCGGACGGATATCTCGGCGACGGCGGCGTTCTTTTGGCCGAACTCGGCGCGGGCGAAGCGGATGAAGTAAAAAGATATGCCGAGGACAAGCTCGAATTTGTCGAAATTAAAAAGGATTACGGCGGAACAGACAGAATAATCGTTTTCAGAAAGAGGTAATTATGTTCGAAAAGCTTGAAGAAACCCGCAAAAGATACGAGTTTCTTACCGAGGAAATAATAAAACCCGAAGTAATCGCAAACCAGAACGAGTGGAAAAAACTCGTGAAAGAACGCGCCGATATCGAGGAAATAGTCAATAAGTACGCCGAATATAAAACCGCCGGGAAAAATTTTGCGGAGTGCAAGGAAATGCTCGGCGACGAAGACCCCGAAATCCGCGAACTCGCAAAGGACGAATACGAGAATTTCAGAAAAACTCTCGACGACGTTACCGAGGAGCTTAAAATACTGCTTATCCCCAAGGACCCCAACGACGATAAAAACGTAATTATCGAAATACGAGGCGGAGCGGGCGGCGACGAGGCGGCGTTGTTCGGGGCCGAACTCATGCGTATGTACATGCATTACGCCGACTCGAAACGTTGGAAAACCGAAATGATTTCCTCAAACATGACGGAACTCGGCGGAGTCAAAGAAGTCGTGTTTATGGTTTCCGGAAAGGGTGTTTACAGCAAACTCAAATACGAAAGCGGCGTTCATCGCGTGCAAAGAGTGCCCGAAACCGAGTCGCAGGGGCGCGTTCACACGTCGACGGTTACCGTGGCGGTGCTTCCCGAGGCCGAGGACGTCGAGGTAGAAATTCTCGATAAGGACCTTAAAATAGACACTTTCCGCTCGGGAGGAGCAGGAGGTCAGCATGTCAATAAGACCGAAAGCGCGATTCGCATCACGCATTTGCCGACGGGAATCGTCGTTATATGCGAGGACGAACGCAGTCAGATTAAAAACCGCGATAAGGCGATGAAAGTGCTGAAAACCCGTCTTTACGACCATTATCAGCAGATTGCCGATAAGGAAATTACCGATAAAAGAAAGGCTCAGGTCGGCACGGGAGACCGAAGCGAAAGAATACGCACTTATAATTTCCCGCAAGGACGCGTTACCGACCACCGCATAGGTTTTACGCTTTATTCGCTTACGAATTTCTTAAACGGCGATATGGACGAAATGATAGAGGCTTTGCAGATTGCCGCAAGAAACAAAGCGCTCGAAAGCAATGCGGGAAACGCCTGACGCGCGTATTTTGCAAGTTTTCAAACTTATTTGAAAAAACCCTTGAAAAATATCGGGCGGCGGGTTAGAATATAATTACAGTAGACTTCAACGGAGGTATTTTAAATTGATACATTTGATTTACGGCGCGAAAGGTTCGGGCAAGACTAAAAAAATCATCGAAATGGCAAACGCCAGTATCGATACTGCAGGCGGAGACATCGTGTTTATTACCGATACGAACAGATATATGTTCGATATCAAATATCAGATTCGTTTCGTCAACACCGAAGAACATCATATATTTACCGAAGAAGCGTTGCTCGGATTCATCAAAGGACTTATCGCGGGCAATCACGATATCAAAACCATTTATATCGACGGTGCGCACCGCATCGCGAGAAAAGAAGTCGAAAACATGCAGGACTTTTATTCGGAACTCGAAGCCATTGCCGAGCGTCAGGACGTCGAATTTGTCCTTTGCGTCAGCAAGAACGAAGAGGATTTGCCCGATTTCTTAAAGAAATATTTATAAGCTTATGTTTTACACCGAAACCCGTGACGGGGCGGTGAATATCACGGCGAGTCAGGCAATCGTAAACGGAATATCTGAAGACGGCGGATTATATGTTCCGTCGTCTTTTCCAAAATTGTCGCCCGATGATATAGACGCCTTACGTCATCTCGATTACAAAGAGCTTGCCGCGGAAATAATTTCGAAGTTTTTGGACTTTGACCGCGACGAACTCAAAAAATACTGCGACGCCGCATATTCACGTTTCGATACGGACGAAGTATGCCCCGTAGTTAAAACCGACGAGGGTACGTTTATCCTCGAATTGTTTCACGGTCCGACGCTCGCTTTCAAGGACGTCGCGCTTACCCTTCTTCCTCATCTTCTGACCGCGTCGGCAAAAAAAGTCGGACTCGATAAAAAAATACTTATTCTCGTTGCGACGAGCGGAGATACCGGTAAAGCCGCTCTCGAAGGATTCAGGGACGTCGACGGCACGCGCGTTACGGTGCTTTATCCCGAAGAGGGAGTAAGCGAAATGCAGAAATTGCAGATGCGTACGCAGGAAGGAAATAACGTCGCGGTTATCGGAATAAAGGGAAATTTCGACGACGCGCAGAGCGCCGTCAAGAGAATATTTACCGACGAACGAATGGCCGGTAAGCTTTCGGACAAAGGATACGTTCTTTCGTCCGCAAACAGCATTAACTGGGGAAGACTCGTCCCGCAGATTGTTTATTATTTTCACGCATATCTCGAATTGGTGAGAAAAGGCGAGATAAAAACGGGCGATAAAATCAATTTTGCCGTGCCGAGCGGAAATTTCGGAGATATACTTGCGGGATATTACGCAAAACTAATGGGACTTCCCGTAAACAAACTCATATGCGCCAGCAACAGCAATAAAGTCCTTACGGATTTCTTCGAAACAGGCGTTTACGATAAAAACCGCGAATTTTACAAAACGATATCGCCGAGTATGGATATACTCGTGTCGAGCAACCTCGAAAGACTGTTGTTTGAAATATCGGACCGCGACGCCCGGTTCGTCAGAGAAAAAATGGACGAACTTAAAACTTCCGGGAAATACGTCGTGCCCCTCGATATGCTTGCAAAAGCGGGCATTGCCGCAGGTTATGCCGACGAGGAAGCCACAAAGATGGCAATAGACTGTTTCTTTGACAGTTATAACTATCCTCTTGACACACATACCGCAGTCGCCGTTACCGTTTACAACAATTACGTTGCCGAAACGGGAGATTTTACGCCAACCGTAATCGTTGCGACCGCAAGCCCTTTCAAATTCCCGTCCGACGTTTACGGGGCGCTTGCTCACGAAAAGGCGTCCGACCCCTTTATAGCCGCCGATAAACTGGCTTTTATATCGGGAATAAAAGTGCCCGACGCGATAAGAAGTCTTCTTACGAAAAACATTGTTCACGATAAAGTCGTCGAAAAAGACAAAATAGACGAGGCTGTTTTAAGCCTTACAGAGGAATAATATGGATAATAACGGAAAAATCGTTTACAGCGCGCTGAAACCTACGGGCGATTTACAACTCGGAAATTATATCGGCGCATTGAGGAACATGGTCAGAATGCAGGACGAATACGACTGCATATACACGGTTGCGGATTTGCACAGCCTCACGGTCGACAACAGGCCCGAAGACTTACGACGCAGAAGTTACGATTTTATGGCGCTGTTTCTCGCAATAGGACTCGACCCCGAGAAAAGCACATTGTTCGTTCAGAGTCACGTACCCGCTCACGCCGAGCTTGCGTGGATTCTGAATTGCTATACCTTATTCGGAGAAGCCCGAAGAATGACGCAGTTCAAAGACAAAGCGGCAAAGAATCCCGGAAACGTCAACGTAGGACTTTTTACCTACCCGACGCTTATGGCTGCCGACATTTTGCTTTATCAGGCCGACCTCGTACCCATCGGGAAGGACCAGAAGCAGCACGTCGAACTTGCAAGGACTATTGCCGAAAGGTTCAATAATAAATATTCGCCGACGTTTGTCGTTCCCGATTGCATTTTCCCTAAAACGGGCGCGAAAATTCAGAATCTTCTCGACCCTGCCGCAAAAATGGGAAAGACCGACGATAACGCAAGCGGCGTCGTATTTCTGCTTGACGACAAGGATACGATTATGCGCAAGTTCAAGCGCGCGGTTACCGACAGCGGCAACGAAATCGTTATGTCCAAAGACAAACCCGGCATAAGCAATCTGATAACGATTTACAGCGTTTTTGCAGATAAATCCGTCGAGGCGGTCGAAAGAGAGTTTTGCGGCAAGTCGTATGCCGAATTCAAAACGGCGGTAGGCGAGGCGGTAGTTTCAGCCATAGAACCCGTTCAGAACAAGTATGACGACCTTATGAAAAACAAGGATTATCTTAATTCGGTAATGAAAGAGGGCGCCGAAAAAGCCGCATATCTTGCAAACAAGACGTTGCGAAAAGTCAAGAAAAAGGTGGGGCTTATCGAGCGTCCGTAAGGTCTGCACGGCCGAATATCACAAAAAACAAGTAAAATCCCCGAAATCTCGGGGATTTTTTATCGCAATAAAAGTAAGGTTTAAGTCAGATATTATCAATTACTTCGTTGCAGAAATCGATTAAAAGGCCGTCTTTTCCCGATTTTAGCGCCGCGTCGTTATTATACGCTTGTCGGATCGTTTTCTCTATTGCCGCATCGATTGCGTAAGACGCGTCGGCAGCGTTAAAGGACAAATCGAGCAACATTGCCGCGGCATACATTTCCGAAAGGGGATTAACGGATTCACGCCCGAAACCCGAAACGCGCGTTTCGACGCCGTAAATAGCGTTTACACTGTCGCCTGCAATCGAGAAAGGCAGGGACGAAACGTCGTTAATGAGCTTTAAAAAATCCGAGATGACGTTGCCGTATAAACGGGAAGATACGACGGTGTAGGGCTTTTCCGCCTTTGCGGCAAAACCGGCGAAATCCCTGACGAAAACGTCTCGTACGCTTACCGACGGGTAATCCTCGTTAAGGTCGTGAAGAATTTTACGCCAGAGTCTTCCCGTACAGGTTGTATCCGAATTGTCCGCGCTGACGAGGTCGCGACCTTCTTTTTCGCTAAGCTCGTATGCAAGTCTTTGTATTCTTTCGATTTCAAGTTCGGGATATGATATTGTGTCGTAGGCCTCGCGCCCGGCGCGTCCGAAACGGTAGCCGCACTCTTTATCGTGAGTACACGGTCCGACGTCGTTTACGATATAACAGTCGTTTTTTATTCTTCCGAATTCGTTATTATTTAAGCTATTATTGCAAAAATACGGCTTTAAACATCTTATTATACAATATAAACCAAGTGATTTGCAAAGATTTGAAGAAATATCCGATAAGGAAAAACGTGTGCTGATAAAAACGGCGTCCGCACGTTTTAACGCGGTTATCGACTCGTCGGGAAGCAAGCCGTCGTTTTTTACTGCGTATTTTACGGGGTGTACGTTTATTTTAATACCGAACTTTTTTTCGATGCGGCGGAATATTCTTATCGATATAGCCGACGACGGATTTTCGTCATCGGAGCAAAGGTAAGCGACTTCAAACATTTTTGCCGCTCCTTTTTTCGGAAAGAATGTACTCGTATCCGTCGGTAAGCGCGTGCCACGAAGCGTCTATGACGTCGGTTGACACGCCTACGGTCGACCAGCTTTTTCCGCGTCCGTCCGACGACGTTATAAGAACCCGTACGGCGGCTTTCGTCGCTTCCTCGCTGTTGAGAACCCGCACCTTATAGTCGGTAAGAATTACTTCGTCGATTTCGGGATAACATGCCGAAAGAACCTTTCTCAGTGCGTTGTCGAGAGCGTCGACGGGACCGTTTCCTGAAGCCGATTCGCATTTTATCTCGCCGTCGACGTTAACGCTGACCGTGGCGGACGACCGCTCGCCGTCTGCGTGTTGCGTGCCCGTTCCGACCGTATATTCGCCGTTTCCGAAAAACGACGGCATTACGCCGAGAGATTTTCTGACGAAAACGGCAAAACTCGCGTCGGCGCCTTCGAAACGATATCCCTGCATTTCCAGAAATTTGAGGTTTGTCAGAAGAGTTTCGGACTGAGCGTCTGTAAGCGTGACGTCGGGCATAACGTCAGCTGCTTTTTTCAAAAAAATAGCTCGTCCCGCAACGTCGCTTAACGGGAAACTGCGTTCGTTTCCTACGACGGCGGGGTCTATATGTTCGAATGCGGGCGGATATTTCATCACTCCGTCCCCGTGCAGACCTCCTTTGTGAGCAAAAGCGGATTTTCCGACGTAAGGCGCGCTGTTGGGCAGACGGACGTTTACGGTTTCGGCAATGCGCCGCGCGGTATCGGTAAATTTTGCGACGCACTCCGGCGGCAGGATTTCATATCCTTTTTTGAGTTGCAGATTAAGTATCGCGGTTATTAGGTTGCAGTTGCCGCATCTTTCGCCGAACCCGAGAAAAGTACCCTGAATATGCGTTGCGCCAGCCTCGACCGCCGCCATCGTATTTGCAACGGCAAGACCTTCGTCATCGTGGCAATGCACGCCGATTTTAACACGCCTGAACGTTTTTACTACAATCCTCGTGATTTCCGCAATTTCTTCGGGAAGACCTGCTCCGTTAGTATCGCACAGAACCAACAGAGCGGCGCCCGCGTTTTTGGCCGTACGCAGACAATCGAGGGCGTAATCGGCGTTTTCTTTATATCCGTCAAAAAAGTGTTCGGCGTCGAAAAACACGGTTTTGCCTCTGTCGCACAGAAAACGGATACTGTCGTAAATCATCTTAAGGTTTTCCTGTGACGATACCCCGAGAATTTTTTCGGCCTGGGTTACGCTGCTTTTTCCGACTATCGAAACGAAGGGCGTATTCGTCGCGGCAAGCATGTTAAGCGAGCCGTCCGTATCGGTAAAACTGTTTTTCCGCCGTGTTGTGCCGAAAGCCACTAGTTTGGAGTAAGACAATGATGGCGTGGTTTCGCAAAGAAGTTTTTTATCTTTGGGGTTGCTCTGAGGCGTTCCCGCTTCGACGAAATCGAGGTGAAGCTCGTCGAAAAGACGAATACATTCTTCCTTATCTTCAAGAGATAAAGTAACGTCTTCGCTTTGCACGCCGTCGCGTAAGGTGGTGTCTAAAACGTCGATTTTCATATGTTTTGTTCCAGCAGTTTATTGACTGCGTTTATATAGGCGAGAATTGCGGATTCCAGAACGTCCGTCGAAACGCCTCTTCCGCTTGCCGATTTTTCGCCGAGACTGAGTTTGACGATGGCCTCGCCGAGCGCGTCTTCGCCTCCCGTTACCGAGTGAACGGAAAAGTCGTCCAGCGTGAAGTCCTTGCCGACGATATTGTCAATGGCTTTGAAACTTGCGTCCACGGGACCGTCGCCCGACTCTTTTTCGGTTAAGACGCCGTCGTCGGTACGCAGCGTTATTTCCGAATAAGCGCTGTTTTTATACGCGCCTATCTCGTAAGTTTCCAGCGAGTATTTTTTAGGGATATTCATATTCATCCGTGCGATGTGAGGAAGAAGCGCCTCGACGTCGCGTCTCGAGATGGTTTTTTTACGGTCGGCAAGCGCTTTGAATTTTTCGAATAATTCCTCGGTTTTGTCCTCGGGGAAAGAGTAACCCATATCGGATAAAAACTGTACGAAAGCGTGTTTTCCGCTGTGCTTGCCGATTAGTATTTTATTGTCGGTAATGCCGACGTCCTGCGGATTCATAATTTCATAGGTTTCCCGTGCCTGCATTACGCCGTGCTGATGTATTCCCGATTCGTGAGCGAATGCGTTTGCCCCGACAACGGGCTTGTTAATGGGAATTTTCAGGCCTATTACGCTTGACAGTAAAGTGCATGCGCGGTATATTTCGCGAGTTTCTATGCGCGTTTGCGCATTGTAAAAATTCTTGCGGGTTTTCAGCGCCATAACGATTTCTTCGAGTGCGGCGTTACCCGCGCGTTCGCCGATGCCGTTTACCGTACATTCTACCTGCGTGGCTCCGGCGGATATCGCCGAAAGCGAATTTGCGACGGCAAGGCCGAGGTCGTTATGACAGTGCACGGATAAATCGATTTTATTCAGTCCGTCAACGTTTTCGAGAAGAGCCTTTACGATTTCGGCTGTTTCCGTCGGTGTGGAATATCCTACCGTATCGGGGATATTTATGGTGGTTGCGCCTGCCGATACGGCCAGATTCGCAACCTTAATCAGATAATCTATGGGAGTACGCGACGCGTCTTCAAAAGAAAACTGAATATTTGAAGTATATTTTTTTGCATACCGTATTGCGTCTTCGATAGTGTCTATGGCTGCGTCGGGAGTAATCTTGTATTTGTATGCAAGATGGATGGGCGACGTCGCGATAAACAGATGAAGGCGAGGATTTTCGGCCTTTTTGAGAGCGTCCCACAAAACGTCGATATCGCTTTTTTTGCAACGGGCAAGTCCGGTGATTTCCGCGCCGCGCACGCGTTCGGCTATGCGACTTACGGCCTGAAAGTCTCCTTCGCTTGCCGCGGGATAACCTGCCTCGATTACGTCGACGTTCAGTCGTTCGAGAGCGTCGGCTACGGCGATTTTTTCGTTTATATGCATACTGCAACCGGGCGATTGTTCCCCGTCGCGTAACGTAGTGTCGAGAAGTTTAATCGTTTTCATCGGTCTTTAAAGTGTTTCTGCCTCTTTCGAGCGCAGAGCCGCCCGAGCGCGCCATTTCAAGAACGCCGTAGGGACGGAGTATCTCGATAAGAGCGTCAATTTTACCCGTTTCTCCCGTAAGTTCGACAATCATCGTATCGTCGGGTGAAATATCCAGTGTTTTCGCTTTGAAAATAGTGCATATGTCCACTATTTCGCTGCGCTGACTTGCCGTGCAACGAATCTTGATTAAAAGCAGTTCGCGGAAAACGCATTCCGTGCGGGTAAAATCTGCGACTTTTACAACGTCCGTCTGTTTGGAAAGTTGCGCCTCTATCTGGCGGATAATCCTGTCGTTCCCGCTTACGGTAACGGTCATTCGCGAGTATTTTTCATCCTCCGTTGCGCATACCGAAAGACTGTCGATGTTGTATCCGCGTCTTGCGAAAAGCCCGGATATTCTGGTAAGAACGCCGGGGCGGTTTTCTACGAGTATGGACAAAGTGTGCGTGTTGCCGTTCATATGATTACCTCACAGTATTTTCTGATTTTTACCCGTTCTGCAATCAATCAGAACGGGACGGGTCGAGCCTATCGTTTTGCCGAAATTCTCCGAAAAAATCAATCGCTCGAGCTCCTTGGGATTTTTAACGACGAATGCGTCGTCGATTCCGAACGAACGCGCAAGGGCAACGTAATCGGGCGAGAACACGTCGCTGTCCGTATATCTGCCCCGATAATACCGTTTCTGAACTTCGCGTATCATTCCGAGAGATGAGTTGTTCATTATAACTATAGTAACAGGAAGATTGTATTTTACGATAGTAGCCAGTTCGTTGAAACACATATTGAAGCTTCCGTCGCCGGTTACGTATAAAACTCGTTCGCCGGTTGCGATTGCCGCGCCCGCGGCAGCTCCTATTCCGAATCCCATCGCGCCGAGACCGCAGCTCGATAAAAATCTTTCCGGAGCCGAAAAATCGTAATAATTAGCTACCCATAACTGATGCTGACCGACGTCGGTGGTAATCAGTTGTCTGTTGCCGAATCGCCTGTTCAGACACTTTATATATTGAAACGGGATTGATGAAGTCGCGTTTTCGAATCTTTCGGAATTATTAAACCAATCGTTATTTCTTTTATCGACGCCTTTTGTCAGTGCGGGAAGAGTAATTGCGACGTCGCCTACGAGACGGGCGTCGGCGAAATGTATTTTGTCTATTTCCGACGCGTCTATGTCGAGATGAAGAAGACGCAGATTTTTGCTGTACGGACTTTTTTCCGTGGCCTTGCTCGAAAAACGAGCGCCGATTGAAATTAGAAGGTCGGCCTCTCTGAGCGCGCGTTTAGCCACTTCGTTTGCATGGGTTCCGGGGCCGATATAGCGTTCGTCGTCGGCGTCTATTGCCCCTATTCCTTTAAGAGATACTCCGACGGGAGCGCAAAGTTTTTCGGACAGTTCGGCAACGTACGCCGAAGCTTTTGCGGCAATCACTCCGCCGCCGGCATATATCAGGGGTCTTTCGGAGGAGTTTACCGTTTCTATCGCGGCTTCGAGTTCGGCGGGGTCGAAAGAGAGTTTCTTTTCGGGAAAATCTTTTGTTTCGTATTCCGCATATTCGTCGAAAACGTTTGACGGGACGTCTACGAGAACGGGCCCGCGCCTACCCGAGAGTGCGATATGAAAAGCTTCCGATACGGTTTCCGACAGTGCGGACACGTCCTTTACGATATAGTTGTATTTTGTTATCGGCATTGTAATGCCGGTGGTGTCTACTTCCTGAAAACCGTCGTGGCCGAGCATCTCAAGGGGAGCGTTTCCCGTGATTGCGACAAGGGGAATACTGTCGGAAAACGCGTCGGCGATTCCTGTAACGAGATTGGTTGCGCCGGGACCCGACGTCGCAATGCACACGCCCGCCTTACCCGTCGCGCGGGCGTAACCTTCTGCCATAAACACCGCGCCTCTTTCGTCCGCGGGCAGAAAATGACGGATTTCGCCGTGGTCGCGCAAAGCGTCGTAAAGGGACAGAACACTGTTTCCGGGATATCCGAAAACGGTATCCGTACCGTGGCGGACGAGTTCGCGTATTAAAATTTCGCTTCCTTTGAGTTTCATTTTTTCAAGAAATTTATTCCGACGTTTTATTTTTAATATTTTATTATAATAATCGTATATAGTCAATAAAAAACGGCGCGATTTGTTTTTTCACGTTGACCGCGTCGCATCGAGGTGGTAAAATAAGAATATGAGTTTTTACGATATCGTTTACGAAAACGTAAGAAAAATTCCCAAAGGAAAGGTGGCAACGTACGGTCAGATTGCTTTTATGTGCGGCAGTCCGAAAGCGTCGAGGGCGGTAGGATACGCTCTTCATTTCAATCCCGACCCCGACAATATTCCCTGTTTCAGAGTGGTAAACCGTTTCGGCGCGCTTGCCGAAAAGTTCGCCTTCGGAGGGATAGAGGAACAGAAAAGACGTCTTGAGGAAGACGGCGTCGAAGTCAGGGACGATTATACGGTAGACCTGAATAAATACTCGTTTGTTCCCGACCTGAACTTTTAATTGACTTTGACAGGTTGTCGAATTATAATATTTTTTGTTCAAAAGGAGTGCATATGGATAAATATTACCGAATAAATATTGCCGGGCTCGAACGCGATTTGCCTATCTGCCCGATAAACGAGCATTTGTATATTGCCGGTTTCGTTATGTTTTCCGACGTGGAAATGACGGTAAGGTGCGCCGAGGAATTGCTTAAACGCGCGCCCGAACACGACCTTATCATAACGGCGGAGTCGAAGGGTATACCTTTGGCGTATGAAATGGCAAAGCAGGAAGGCAAGAATTACATACTTGCGAGAAAGGGTCTGAAAGCATATATGACCAATCCCATAAAGGTAGAAGTAAAATCGATAACCACCGCCAAGGTTCAGACGCTTTACCTTGACGAATGCGACGTAGAGAAAATGAAGGGTAAGCGGATACTTATCGTCGACGACGTAATTTCTACGGGCGAAAGCCTTCACGCCATCGAAGAACTGGTAAACGAAGCGGGCGGTAATATCGTAGGAAAAATGGCGGTGCTTGCGGAGGGCGACGCGGCCGACAGACACGATATAATCTTTTTGCAGAAGCTGCCGTTGTTTTTTAAATAAAAGCATATTAAAACCGCCGCGTTTGCGGCGGTTTTTTTATGTATTTTTTTAATTTCTTCTTTCCGCTTTCGCACAGGCAAGCATGGATTTCAGAATGGCGACGTGGATTTCTTCGTCGACGATAATTCGTTCAATCATCTGTTTTACAGAGTCGTTCTGAAGACATAAAATGGTTTTTTCGTAATTTGCGATTGCAAGTTCTTCACCCTGAATGTCGGCTTCGAGCAGGCGAACGAGGTCGGTTACGTAGTTAACGAAACTGCCGTTCCAGAAAGTGTTTCTTCCGCCTATCACGGGGAAGCTTCCGTAGGCCGCGATAGACGTTCCCAGCAGTTCGTGGTGGTGCATTTCGGAAATCGCTATCTCCTCCAGTTTCGCGGCGTATTCGGGATAGTCTCTTTTAAGGATATAGCTTTGATAGATATATTGCATTATGGCGGTGGTTTCGCTGTCGCGCCCGCCGTAATCGTTCATAAGTTTTTTTGCTTCGATAGGGTTGGAATAGGGTATAATCGGCTCGGGATAAGGTAAATCCGAAACCGCGCTCAGATCTTGAAAATCCATAATTACCTCCGTTTTGTTTCAATATATGACGGAGGAACGGAAAAGGTTAATTACAGATATACGCAGAGCGCGGATACTCCGAAAAGAACGAGAAGATATATGAAATTCATTGCAAGAAGTTTCAATACGAAATGTTTTTTCACGTCGTATTTTCTTTCGAGCGACATTACCATATAATTGTTCAGAGGAGCGGTGCCGTATTTTCCCACGTTTATGCCGAACATAAGGCCGACCGTGTCGGAAGAAAACTTGGGAAACACGAGCGCGACGGGATTGTTTGTGAAAAGCTGAGAAGCGACGACCGAGAGCCAGAGTTCGTTGCCCGATATGACGTCGGTGAGGAAAGCGTTTACTTTCGGCATTCTCATAAAATTTCCGGACATTATAAAAAAGGCGATAAACATTAAGATAACGCCGTAGTTTGCCTTTTTGAAACTTCTCGGATGGACGAAAATCATCGCTCCGATTATTACGGGCGTAACGATATAGTAGGGAAGCACGTCGAATACCGAAATAATGATAAAGACGAACATTATAAAGTAAATCGCGATTCTTATTTTAGGCAGTCGGTATTCGCCGACGGGAGGCGGATTGAGTTTTCCCGGTTTTATCAGCATACAGAGAATAAACGTAAGACCGTAACCCGTAATCGCAAGCGGCCAGAGATTTTTAATAAACCAGAAAAAATCGAAACCGTAGTAGTCGATGAGAAACAGATTCTGCGCGTTGCCGAGAGGAGATACGATGCCCGAAAGCTTAACCGCCATCGTCTGAAGAATAACCACGTATGGGATAAGGTCGTAAGCGTCTGCCGACGAGAGCATTATTATGGCGAACGGTATGAACGTTATCGTCGCTATATCGTTGGTGATGAACAATGCGAAAAACGCCGGCAGAAAAACGAGCACGGCCGAAATCGCGCGCCTGTCCGAAATCCTGTCCAGAATTTTGCCCGACATTATTCCGAAAAATCTGCAGTCCTTAAGTCCTCGTACCACGAGCATCAGAGACAGCAGACATAAAACGGTTTTGTAACTTATGTAGTCCTTATATCCCGCGTCGGGCGGTACGAAAAAGCAGGTGACCGCCGCACCGACGACCGCAATTATTACAACGATATTGTTTTTCAGCAGTTTTTTGAACTTCAGCAGGCGCAGATAAGCGTCGGTCTCGTCGTGGAGATTGCGCGAAAAAAGTTTTATGGGAGAATTGTGTCTCATAAGTTTTTTCATTGCCGGCTCAAGGGGGTTAGAATAAAAGTATTTAGGTAATTATTATATTGTCAAGCGTGCGTAAAGTCAATACCAAACCGAAAAATCGGTGCTAAAATTTGCATATTGGCGTTAAAAATACTTGTTATTTTAAAATATATATGTTAAAATTCACTTTGCACTTAAAATTCGGAGGATTTTCGATGTTATACAGTTTGATGCCGCTTCTGTCGGTTATTCAATATGAAGTCGGCCAGAAAGTAGGCTGGGCTATGATGACTTTAATGGTACTTGCGGGTATCGCTCTCGTGGTTGTGGTGCTGATGCAGAAGAGCACGGGTGAGGATATGAGCGCAATATCGGGATACAATCAGAAAAACGACTCGTTCTTCGGTAAGAACAAATCTCAGAGTTCAGAGGGCAGGCTCAGGAAAGCAACCGTAATTTTGGCGGTCCTGCTGCTTGTACTGTCGATAATATACTTTGTGATATTAAGTCTCAGCGGACGCTGACGATAAAACCAAGGGCGACAATCAGTCGCCCTTATTTTTAATATGGATTTTAAAGAAAGACTCTTAAACGAAATAAAAGCCCTGAAAGTCGATAGTTTTACCGACAGGCTTCTCAATAAAAAACTGGGCATCTATTCGACGTTCGAAAAGAGAGAGGTTACGAAAGCGCTCGATTCAATGGTTAAAGACGGCGTTCTCGTGTCGGTCGAAAAGGGAAACTATGCGTTAAAGGAAAAATGCGACGTAATAAGGGGCGTGCTTCGCGGAAACCGTCGCGGGTTTGCGTTCCTGTTGCGCGAGGACGGCGGGCGCGATTTGTTTATTCCGCACAGGAGTCTTAACGGGGCGCAGCACGGCGATACCGTTTACGCGTTGCCCGTAAGGAATACCGAAGACGAAGGACGCGTCGTTTCGGTTATCGCAAGGGGAAGGACGAGCATAGTGGGCGAATACGTCTGCGACCGCGCCGGCAGAGGTTTCGTCGTTCCCGACGACGAAAATTACTATTCGGATATCTATATTCCGTCGGCATGTCGCGGCGGCGCAAAAAATCACGATAAAGTTGTTGCGGATATCTACGACTTCGATACGGGAAAGAACCCCGCGGGCGAGATAAAAGAAATTCTCGGAAAGGCAAACAGCGTGAAAGCCGATACCCTGTCGATAATCAGGGAACACGGATTTTTCGAAAGATTTCCGGACGAGGCGCTCTACGATGCCGAAAGACTTGACAAGCCCGTCGTAAATAAGGATTTATCAGGTCGCGAAGATTTCAGAAATCTGCTTACGATAACAATCGACGGAGAGGACGCAAGGGATTTCGACGACGCCGTTACGGTTGAAAAAACCGAAGGCGGGTATATTCTTTACGTGCATATAGCGGACGTATCGCACTACGTTAAGCAGGACGGCGTTCTCGACGCGGAAGCATTGAAGCGCGCGACGAGCGTTTACCTTCCGAATATGGTGCTTCCCATGCTGCCTCCGGCGTTGTCAAACGGCGCGTGCAGCCTTGTCGAAGGAGAAGACAGACTCACTTTGTCGTGCGTGATGGAAGTTGATTTTTCGGGTAAGGTCGTTGCAGACAGAATTGTCGAAAGCGTTATAAAAAGCAACCACAGGATGACTTATTCGGCCGTACAGAAGATTCTTGACGGCGACGCAGGTCTTATCGACGAGTATGCGGACGTATACGATATGATTAAAAATATGCGCGACCTCGAACGCATTCTCAACGCCAAACGCCGCGCAAGAGGAAGTATAAACTTTATCGGCGAAGAGCCGAAGTTTACTTTGTCGGAGGACGGCCGCGTTCTCGATATCGCGCCTTATCCTTACGAGGAGAGCAATTTGATAATAGAGGAATTTATGTTGCTCGCCAACGAGACGGTTGCGGAATTTATGTATCATACCGAACTGCCGTTCGTCTACCGCGTGCACGAGGCTCCCACTAACGAAAAAATTCAGGAATTCAGGCGATTCGTCGCGTCGTTCAATTATAAATTTATCGCCCATAAAACGGTGCACGCTTCCGAATATCAGAAACTGCTGGACGAAATACACGGGTCGCCCGAAGAGAGAATTATCAGCAGAGTGATGCTCAGGAGTATGCAAAAGGCAAAATACGCCGTCGATAACGGCGGGCATTTCGGGCTTGCGCTCGACTATTACTGCCATTTCACTTCGCCCATCCGCCGTTATCCCGACCTTATGATACACCGCATAATAAAAAGCATGCTGTCGGGAAAACTTACCGGCGCCGAAATAAAGAAAACGGAAATGCGCGCGGAAAAGGCGGCGGCCGTATCCAGCGAAAGAGAAATAGCCGCCGAATGCGCCGAGCGGGACGCCGACGATTATTTCAGAATGCTTTATATGGAAGACAAAACCGGCGAGATTTACGACGGGATAGTGAGCGGAGTTACCGCATACGGCGTTTTCGTACAGTTGAAAAACACCGTCGAGGGATTTATTTCGCTTGAGAAACTGCCGGCGGGCAGATATAAATTCGATGAAGGTCGTTTCACGTTGTCGTCCGGAAAAAATTCGTTTTCGTTAGGCGACAACATTAGAATAGAAGTAGAGGGTATCAATCGCGATTTGCGTCGCGTGAACTTTTTGGTATATGAAGAAAAAAACGGAAGGCGTTAAAATAATCGCCACGAACAAAAAAGCCTATCACGATTATTTTATCGAGGATACTTACGAGGCGGGAATCGCGCTCGAAGGACACGAGGTAAAATCGTTAAGGCTTAACAACGTAAATATGAAGGACAGTTTCGCAATCGTGAAGAACGGCGAAATCTGGCTTGTCGGCGTACATATTTCGCCGTATAAGATGGCGACGATGTTTAAAATCGACCCCGTAAGAAACAGAAGACTTTTGCTGCATAAGTCCGAAATCAACAAGCTGAAACAAAAGGTCGAACAGAAAGGCTACACTCTCGTGCCGACGAAAATGTATTTCAGGGAAGCGCTCGTAAAGGTTGAAATCGGGGTTGCGAGAGGAAAGGAACTTCACGATAAACGGGACGCTATCGCAGAAAAAGAAAATAAAAGAAAAATCGACCGTATTATGAAAGAATACGGCGCAAGATAGAGAGGATACGACTATGGGAAAAAACATCGACACATTATGCGTGCAGTCGGGCTACGAGCCCGAAAACGGCGCTCCTCGGGTTCTGCCGCTGTACCAGAGCACTACTTACTATTACGAAACGCCCGCAGAAATGGCGCACCTTTTCGACGTACCGAAGGACGGACATATCTATTCGAGAATAAGCAATCCTACGGTAGCCGCGTTCGAGGAAAAGATGAGCGTTTTAGAAGGCGGCGTCGGCGCGATGGCGACAAGTTCGGGTATGGCCGCAACGACGATGACGGTAATGACGGTTTGCACAGCGGGAGACAATTTATTGTCGTTATCGACGGTTTACGGCGGCACTTTTAATCTATTAAGTCATACTTTGGCGAAATACGGTGTAACGACCAGAATGTTTACGCCCGATATGACCGACGAGGAAATCGAAAATCTTATCGATGACAAAACCAAACTTATGTTTGCCGAAACCATCGCCAATCCCGCAATGGTAGTATTCGACTTCGACAGATATTCGCGCATCTGCAAAAAACACGGAATTCTTCTTGTCGTTGACAACACCCTTGCTACGCCTTGTCTCGTAAGGCCCATAGAGCACGGCGCGGATATAGTTATCCACAGCACGACGAAATATCTCGACGGTCAGGCGTCGTGCGTCGGCGGGTGCATTGTCGACGCCGGAAATTTCAATTTCGACGGTAACCCCCGCTACGCCGATTTTTATACTCCCGACGAAAGTTATCACGGCACGGTTTACGTCAAAGAAGGCGGAAGGGCGGCGTTTATTCTGAAAGCTCGTATGCAGTATATGCGCGACATCGGCGCCTGCATGAGTCCGTTCAACGCCTATCTGACTTTCAGAGGGGTCGAAACGCTTCACCTTCGTATGGCGAGACACAGCGGAAACGGACTTGCTCTTGCCCGCGCGCTCGAAAAGCACCCGATGGCGGAATGGGTGAGATACCCCGGTCTCGAAAACGACAAATATCACGACCTTGCCGACAAGTACTTCAAGGGCGGCTATTCCGGAATGGTAGTATTCGGCGTGAAAGGCGGCAAGGAAAATGCCGTTAAGTTTATTGAAAATCTTCGTCTGTTCAAACAGGTTACGCATATCGCGGACAGCAGAAGCTGCGTGCTTCATCCCGCCTCGACGACTCACCGTCAGCTTTCCGACGAAGACCTTGTGGCTTGCGGAATCACGCAGAATCTCGTGCGACTTTCGTGCGGAATCGAAAGCGAGGAAGACGTCGTAGGTGACGTCGTTCAGGCGCTTGACAGCATTAAATAACCGGAGAAAATCACTATGCCTATCATAATACCGCGCGACCTTCCGGCATTCGACTCGTTAAAGTCAGAAAAGATTTTCGTTATGGACGGTACGCGCGCGGTTTCGCAGGATATTCGTCCCATCGAAATCGCAATACTGAATCTTATGCCCACAAAAGAGGTTACCGAGACGCAACTTTTAAGGCTTCTCGGTAATACTCCCTTGCAGGTAAACGTAACGTTTATAAGAACGACCACTTACAAAGGAAAACATATCAGCGAGAGGTATCTCGACAAGTTTTACAAGAGTCTGCAGGAAGTCAAAAGAATGAAGTTCGACGGCATGATTATCACCGGCGCGCCCGTGGAAACGTTGCCTTTCGACGAAGTAAAATATTGGAAGGAATTGCAGGAAATCTTCGATTTTCTGGACGAAAACGTCACGAGTACAATATTTATATGCTGGGGAGCGCAGGCTGCGCTGTATTATTACTACGGCATAGATAAACATATCCTTGACAAAAAACTGTTCGGGGTGTATAACAACAAAAAAGAGATTTCGCACGAGCCTCTACTTAAAGGAATGGACGACGTTATCAGAATACCGCATTCGCGCCACACTGCCGTGGACGAAACGAAACTTCGCGCATGTCCAGACCTTCAGGTGCTGGTATCCGGAGAGAAATGCGGTCCGTCCATAATCAAATCCAAGGACGACAGACGGATTTTCCTTACGGGCCACAGCGAATACGACAGAGATACTCTTCTTAACGAGTATAACCGCGATAAGGAAAAAGGTCTTGATATTCTGCCTCCCGACAACTATTTCGACAAAGAGGGCGAAATCGATATGAGTTGGGCAAGTACCGCAAATCTGTTATACTATAACTGGCTTAACTACTACGTATATCAGGTAACGCCGTACGAACTGTACGACGATATACATAAATAAAAAACAGGCGCTTTACAATATAAAATCAGGTTGTAAACTGCCTATTATAATATTTTCGTTATTTTATTCGGGGATGTTTTAGGATTCGACATTTTTGTTCGGACGATAAGAAGCACGTCGCAGGTCCGGCTGCGTTAAAGACGGAAAATTAAAATTAAACGCAAAAAATAACGAAAAAGTGAACGCTCCCGCGTTCGCATTCGCCGCTTAATTAACAGCGACACGCCGACCCTGTGCGCCTACTCCGCAGGCAATCGGCGTCATACAGGGTAGGGTACGATTCTGCCCACGGCCGTAAGCAGAACCGTATAACGGCCTCTTCAAAGTTGCAGATTGTCGGCGAACTGCAACGAGAGAACTCAATCACCGACTAAACGTGTAGAAGGTATCGGGCGGGTAAGGATGAACCGGGGTTCAAATCCCCGCATCTCCACCAGTCAGAATACAAGTTGAACCCCTCAACTTGTATTCTTTTTTTATACTATTTTGGGGAAATTAAAGTTTTACAATGCAATAAAAAGGCTCGTTGACAAATAAGCCTGTAATTTTGTCGTAACAAGAAATCGTCGTTGAATTTGAGTATAATAAAAAGCCCTGACAATCGTCAGGACTCTTTGTTATCGGGCTTGTAAATCGTATCTCGATTCTGTCATTATATAGTATTATTTCGTCAATTAAATAGTTTATCAATAATAGCGGTTCAAGTTTCAATGCGGATTTATAATAATTTGCGATTTCGGCTTTTGGGATAAGGTCTACCGTTTTGCTTTTTTCTATCGCTATTTTCTTTTCGTATTCAAGTTGTTGTTCTTCAAGTTCGTTTAGTCGCCTAATGGCATTGTTGGACATCACCCCTCGTTCTATTGCAGACATTATATTGTCTATTGCAAGGTCTATTTTTTGCTTTTCGCTTTGCAATAATTTCAATTCTTTTTGTTCGTTCACCATCTGCTCCTGCATTTGATAAATATGGTCTACGATTTTGCTTATTGCATTTGGCTCTGAAAGTGCATTTATTATGGCATCCATCACGATTTTTTCAAGCGTTTCCTTGCGCACTATCATCAAATCGCAGTCAGTTATGTTTCGCTTCCGTCCCGAACACTTGTAATAGTGTATCGTTTTGCCATGCCGTGAAGTTCCCGTTTCTGCCGTAACCGGCATTCCGCAATATCCGCATTTCACCTTATTTTTCAATAGATATACGACTTCAACGCTTCGTTTGCAGCGCAGATTTTTCTTTGCTGTTTGCGCAACTCTGTCAAATATCTCATCCGATACGATTTTAGGAAACGTATTGGTGTATGTTTCGCCATGTATGGTATATTTTCCCGAATATCGCTCGTTACTCAATATTTTGTAAACGTGTCCGCTGTTAAACGCTCTGCCTTTGAACAAAACGTTGCGCGCGTTCAATTCTTTAAGGATTTGAGGCACGGTTACTCCGATTGAGTATCTTTCATATATGTATCTCACGATTTCGGCGGCATCTTCGTCTACGAAAACGCGCTTGTTCTCAACACGATATCCATACGGAACGCCTCCGCCGCAAAACAATCCTTTCTTGCGGTTTTCGTTTAGACCGCGAAGTACCTTTTGAGATAATTCGGCGGAATAGTATTCGGCGATGCCTATGTACACGTTTTCAAGGATTATTCCGTCCAAATTCTTTGTGCCGTCCAAATTGTCCGATGTGCGTTGTGTTGCGGATATAAGAATTTTGCCTGTCTTTTTGAGTTTTTGTTTGTTGACTGCAACTTCAACGGCGTTACGACCGAATCTGTCCAAAGCATATACGAGCACCGCATCCCAACTTGATTTTTCGCTGTCTTTCAACATCTTTTGGAAATCCGGACGGTTATCGTTTGTGCCTGTCATGGCTCTGTCTATGTAGGTGGCAACCACTTGCAAATCATTGTCTTTGGCGTATTTGTTGCATACATCGAGTTGACCTTCGATGGATTGCTCCGTTTGGCTGTTGCTCGAATAACGAGCATATATTGCTGCTGTTTTCATATTATTGTTTTTATCTCCTTTTTTGTGATTTTTTCGTCTTGCGACGGGAACGAAAATAAACGGAAACGATAGTGTCTGAAACATAGTTGTTTTATAGGTTTGTCAAGGGTGCGGAAAAGCATATATTTTACCCTTGACAAACCGCAGTTTTCGTTTACGCTCCCATCGCGAAAGACGATAAAATCGTCAGTTTGCCTTTGGCATTTGACTTATTGTTTGCGGACTAACTTCGCCTATAATTTCACCGTCCGCAACGCAAGTGAAATTGTCGAAAAGAAGTAGTTTTCTGTCTTCGATGCCTATCCTACACGCAACGTCGTCGTCCATAATATCGGACTTGAAATACGTCGGTAATCCGCGTGAATATACCAGCTTTTCACCGGACTTTTCAAGGTATTTCACGATGTATCCTACGGACAAATATACATCCTGTTTCGTGCATAGCGGTTTGAAGTCGTTTCTACCGAACAAAGACTTAAAGTGCGAGTTTATATAACTAAACTGCATTTTGTGCATTTTGGTGCTGAAATCTCTTACTTTTTCGAGTGTGCCGATCATACCGTTTTCGGGTATGTAAAATATGCCGTGAAAGTGCAAGCGTTGTTTTGTTGGCGAACGCTCCCAAACGCCTATATACTTCCAGCCTTTACGAGATGATAAATGCTTGAAACAATTGCTTAATTTCTTGCGAAAAGTTTCTTCCGTATGCAAGGCAGAATTGTATGTGAAAGTGCAAAAATAGTTCCAATCTTGCAGGTTTACTTTGCGCATTAGCCTCACTTTTCTGGCTATGGAATTTGTTCTTTTTCGCTCTATGTTGACATCCACAAAATCTTGTGCGGATTGAGGGTTTTCAAAATACGGTTTTAATTGATTTTGTATAAATTTTTTGCGCTGCTTTTTGGGCAGTTTCGCGCTCTCTTTGTATGCTTCTTCAAACAACGTTTTGGGGCTTTTGGGTTGTTCCTTGCAAACTAATTTTTCTTCTACATTCTCCGTATTACCTCCGCTTATGTCTTCAAGCGATTTTGCTTTTCGTTTAGGTCTTGTCGTATGCGGTATTGCGATAAAGTGGCTTCCGTCTGAATAGACTTTACAATCGGGGAACGGCATTATCCTTTTGCGCATTGACGGAAGATTGATCTTCCAATTGCTGACGGCGTTTATCCAAAATCCGCATGAGCATTGAAACGTAAAACGCCTTTTGTTCGCTCTCGCTCAGGTTGCAGATATCCGGCTCGCCGACGGTTGTTACTTTGAGTTGGACTTGTTTTCTCTTCAATGGCATTACCTCCTTTTTTAGTATTTTTTGCAAGGACGGAAAAAGGAAGTAAAGACGAAGATTTGACTTTCACGGACTTGGTTGCTACATAGGCTTTACCTCTTTTTCTCGGTCTTGCGGTTTTATTCATAACACAGCGGGAATGGCGTTGTACACAGACTAAACCGGTCATCTTTCTAGACTATTCCGCCCAGTTTTAAGACTCAGCCGTACTTTGCCAAGACTTGCCCATACTCGGTCTATACTTATCCGTACTCGCTACATTTTTACGTGTTGTGAACAATATACATCGTAAGCGTGAGCGAATAAACATACAAGAACATTGTTGTGCGTAGTTTGGACGAGTTTGAAATCGTGACCGAACACCGTCCGAACTCTGCTGTGATATGAACTACGGACAGCGTATCATTGCCGACACGTTTTGCACAAATGGGTGCAAGTTTAGTTTCAATGGTTTTCGAGAGGTTTTGCAGGACAACTCTCGGGAGCGAGAATGGCTACGCAATGGCTTTTGTGTTATGAACAGTTTTTAAGTTAACACAGAATCGTTTTTGAGCGTGAGTACATAAAATCCAACTTTATGGGAAATTTTTGTTAAAAAAATAAATGTTGAGTGGAAATTTGAATGGGAAAACGCATATTAAGGTAAACTCGAGCGGGAATTCCGACTCCGAAAAGACAAAAGCAAATTCCGCCGGTTGATATAAAAAAAGAACAAATCCGCCTATGAAAAAGAGGACAAAAAATCGCATTGCCGATGTGCGAGAAAAACGGGCCCGATTCGCCAAGCGGTTTAGCGCGAACGGCCCGTTCCGCACGGCTGCGATTTTGCCTTTTTAGGCGGTTTGTTTTTATACAAGGCGTATGCTTGTCTCGGCGAGGCGAAGCCGAGCCGACTTGTTCAAGACAAGCATACGCCTAAGTGCCAAAGGGGTTAAATACAGAGACAAATCACGTCGTGTTTGAGGAGGTTGTATAATTATAAAATTATACAGATGATTGACATTTTGTGCAAAACGTGTGTATTATATAGTCGCTACAAACTGAATTTTAAGAATGAAGGCACTTTTACCTTAGTAATAGGTGCATTTTTCGCTATACATAGTCTTCATTCTTGAAACTTGTAGTTTGTAGTATAACCAGCGGGGATGCACTTGTTATATTTTTACCAGATTATTGAAAATCCCTGCAATACAAACTGCGAGGGAGAACATGAAAACCCAAAAGCAACGTATTTTCAGCATTTTAGCCATTTTGACAATGGCAGTCATTTTGACGTGCATTTTTGCCGCTTGCGATAAAGTCGGCGAAAAACAAGTGCCCGTATACAAGGGCATGACAATTTCACGCAGTTTTGCAAACGCATTTGCGATGTCGGCATCTGATGATAATGGCAATCATTATGGGCATTTCAAAGGTGATCATAATGATCGCGATGATGAGGTTGACCAAAACAAGCCTTTTGAAGATCCAAATGCGCCCAGCATTGAGAATAAAGCCAACAGCACTTTGGACGTTGTAGGTGCGGCGGAAAGCATTTATTATGCAGACAAAAATCAAGATATTTTTATAACAATCAGACTTTCAAACCCAGATAGTTACGAAATTTTGTCATTCACCCTCAATGGTAAAAAGTATTCCAACTATATGTTCGAGAACGGCTCAGACATGGAGAATTTGGTGCTTAAAGTCAACGTGGGAGATGTCGGAGGAATTGTCGAATACACAATCGACGCAATCAAGTACGTTGACGGCACGGACATCAAAGACGTGCGTATGGATGGGGACAGAACCGTCAAAGCAGGCGTAAGAGCAAGCGACCAGACCTACGTCAACGTGACAAACGAGCAAAAGACGATGACAAGCATCACGTTTGACGCGCAGGTTGTGGATTTGTATTCACTCATTGAAAAGAGCGGCGGCTATGCAAAAGCAGTGCTTTACGACGGTGTGAATATGCTGACAAAGGACATCAACGTCGGCGAAAAGACAAACATCGTCTTTGACAATCTTACACCAAACACCGTGTATCAATACGGTGTTGTCGCACTTTATGACAACTTGAGCGGCAACGGTGCGAAACTCAACACTCTCTACAAAAAAGCAGTCTATACCGACACAATCGTGCTGTTTAAGGACGTTCAAGTGGGCAAAGAGAGCATAGAATGGGGCTTTTTGTGGAATGAATCCTTTGCGAGCAAGCAAATGAACGCAATCTCGCTTTGGCAAAACGACGAAAAGGTGCAGGACGTTGACGTCACCGCAACGCGTCTTGACGGCTTGAAAACCGACAACGAATATACATTGAAAGCCACCTACAAAAACTTGAAAAATCAAGACGAAAGCATACAAATCACCTTTACGACACTCACCAAAGCAATTCCTACCGTGGAAATCGTAAATGCAGTGGCTACGAAAAAAAGTATTCGCTTTGGCATTAATGTTGTTGACAAGGAAAGTGTTGGTGCAATTAGCAAAATCGAACTGTTGCATGAAAACGCTGAGCCGATAACAGCAGAAAACTTGGATGTAAGGGAGTTTTCCGGCTTGTTGTGCGATAACAACTATACAATTCGAGTTACATATTCCTATGATGTGAACGATGGGAAAGGCGTTCAACTTTTGTATGCAGAAAAAACAATAAAAACAGAATCCAAAACTATGCCAACGGCGAGAATTACATCTGATCCTATGGTATACGGAACAAAGGGAAATTGTGCAGGTTTTGATTATGAAACTACGGATGTTGACAATGTAGGCTATTCAAAAGTGGTGTTGATAAGAGATGGAAAAGATGATGCGCCGCTTGTTTTCTTAAACGGTGAAAAGGTTTTTGAAAATCTTTATAATAACAGCAAGTATATTTTGCGACTTGTATACGTCTATGATATGGATGACGGCAAAGGCGAAAGAGAACTTGTTGAAGAAAAAACATTTACGACCTGGAGATTGATGCCACCATCAATATGGATAACAAGTCTTGCACCCACAAAAGACGGTGCGGTCTATGACGCGCAAATGAGTGATACTTATTCTTTTGTGTCATGCCGTTTCGAGTGTGTTGCAGACGATGCGCCAACGGTTGTGATTGAAGATTTTATGCAGGATTCAATTACTCTCTCTGAACAATATATTAGAGGGTTGCTTTCTAACCATGATTATAAAGTCAATTTGATAATCAGGTATGACTTAAACGATGGTGACGGAGAGAAAGAGTTTGTTTTTCGTACATTTGATTTAAAAACGAATCCGAGAATGGTTCCGTCGGTATCATTGCCCTGTATAAATAATGCCGGCAATAAGATTGCCTCAAGTGTAGACCTTTCAGATAGAGACAACACTTACAGAGGCATAGACAAAGTTGAACTTTGCGACGGTGATCGTGTTATCGCAACGTCTACCGATGAAAACTTTGTTTTTGACGGTATTGATAATTTTTCACAATCGTATACTATAAAGGTGACATATATATACGATTTGTGTGACGGGCTTGGTGAACAAAAAGGAACTACAGAATTTTTCTCGCCACGATTTTCTTTGGGAGAAACCGCGTGTGTTAATACAGGTGCAGTAAGCAAAGGCGAAAAACTATATTTCGAAGCAAGCATCGAAAATCCGTCAAAAATTGCAATAGATAAAGTTAAAATCAATGATACTTATTATTCACCGTCAAAAGCGTCAACCGTCAATAACATTGTTGTAGACATAGAGGTTGGCACACAATTTGCGAGTGGATATGTTCAATTGTTAGTAACCGAACTTCAAGGCACTTTGAATGGCCAACATGTTACAATAACCCCGAATGACACTAATGACACAAAGTGCTATTTTGCAGGTGAATTGAATGTAAAATCCATATCCGTTGCAGATGCGGCAAACAACACTGTCGATAGAGTAGTTTTGGGAAAACAGTATTACTACAAGTGTGAACTTGGAAATGAATTGGGGTATTCGATAGATGAAATTTTGATATCTGTCAGGAAACAATATTACAATATTGATAGTGAAACATACTCGAAAGATCAGATTATAGTTGATTCGGATAGTTGCATAAGAGTGCCATTCTTGGCAGAAGACGGAATTTTTTCGGTTGAAGTGTCGAAGATTTCTTATAGCAACGAATTGTTTTCAAAAAACAAAAATGTGACCGGGATAACAATCGGCTATATCGGCGTTGCAAATGAAGAGCCGATTGTCATAAGAAATGCGGAAGATTTGCGCAAGATGAACACAAGAGGATATTACATTCTTTCAAATGATATTGATTTGAAGGGAATTGAGTGGAAAGATCCCGGTGATTTTTACGGTTATCTCGATGGACAGGGATATACCATCAAAAATATGGCATATGCAGGTACAGTTGAAAACGCTGGTTTTAATTGGGGATTGTTTAATAATGCTTCCGGTGTTATTAAGAACCTTACCTTGAACGGCAGGTTGATTATCACGGTAAATAAAAACGATAATGAAAGTTATACATCGTATATTGGCGGATTATGTGCGCAAGGAAGCAATTTGACAATAGACAATGTTATAAACAATGTTAATCTTACTGTCACGAATAATTGTAATAGCATTTCCATCGGCGGCCTTGTTGGTGATGTGTCCGGTATGCTTGAGATAAGCAATAGCAAAAATTTCGGAAATATTGCCGTTGAATCCAGCGGGTATGCGCATGTCGGCGGAATAGTTGGCGGCGCTTATTGTCGTGTTGATTTAAACGATTGCTACAATACCGGCACTGTGACGGCATCTTCAGAGGCGAGCGATTCACATGGGGATGCCGGTGGCCTTGTGGGATGTACATCTGACTGTTTTACTAATATATATAACAGTTATAATGGGGGAAATGTGACGGCAATCGATAGTGCCGGCGGACTTGTCGGGACAGCCGGTAGTACTGTTAATATAGTGGGTTGTTACAATGAGGGGAGCGTGCACGCAAGGGACAACGCCGGCGGTATCATTGGTTATAGCCAGAGCATTCTGACTATAACAAATTGTTACAATAATGCCAATATTACATCAGATAGTGCTGCAGGCGGACTTGTCGGATGCGCAAACGGTGACAATACAACTATAGAATTAAGTCATAATGATGGAACTGTGACTGTAATCACAACAAATGGATATGCCGTCGCAGCCGGATTGATTGCAAGAATCGGCACGTCATCGTTAATAATTGCAGACAGTTACAATACAGGCACCATAACTTCAAAATTATCGTCGCTTACATCATCTGCCAATACAATAGTAGCTGCCGGACTTGTTGGGAGTTGTTCGTATGGTGATTATGTTAGCACTATTGTGAATAGTTATAATACGGGAGAGATTTTGTCGGATGATATTGCCGGAGGTCTTGTAGGTTATGGTGGAAAAGTTGAAATAAATAATAGTCGCAATTTGGGAAATGTTAAAACTGGTGGCCGCTCCGGAGGACTTGTGGGGTATGGCAGCACTGTGATTATCACTAATAGTTATAACAACGGAGATGTTGCAACTACCTCCGATACGAATTTCGTATATGCAGGTGGTTTGGTATGCTATGGTCATAATATAACTGTCGAAAGAAGTTTTAATGAAGGTATTATTAATGTAACAACAAAAGACGGAACGGCGTGTGCAGGTGGAATTGTTGCGTCCGGTAGCAATACGCAAATAATCTCCAGTTACAATTTGGGAACAGTTACAATAGCGGTCTATAGAGTAGTGAATGCCGGTGGACTAATCGGAATCATATCAGGCAACAGTGATATTAAGAACAGTTTCAATTCAGGTACGGTTGAAGTATCGATAAAGGATAGTGGCAACACGAATATAGGGGGAATTATAGGTTTGGTAAATGATGGAGTGCTATCCATTGCAAACAGTTTCAACAAGGGAAAAGTTATTTATAACTACGCTAGTGATAGTTATAAAGGATGGGGACTTGTTGGATACAACAACTCTGGAGCAAAGACTACAATATCGTACTGTTATAATTCCAGTGCTGCGCCGGGACTTGTGTATGGTTATGGCAATATCACAGTAATTAACAGTTACTATACGGTATCTAATGGGAATTATATAAAATATGGCGAGGAAAAATCAATTAATAGGATTATTGAGATTTTTATAGAAGTGTGGGACAGCACAGTGTGGGATTTCGACAATCTCGACGAAAACGGCAATCCTACGTTGAAAATATGATAAGGAGGTGGATTGAATGGAACCCGAAGTTATCGCGGCAATAATTGCGCTCGCCGGAGTTATTTTAAGCACGGTGATCTCGTTGATAATAGGTTTTTGGGGCAAAAGATACAACTATCATCATTTGTTTGCCGAAACCGTGTCTCAAAGCAGAAACAAGTGGCTCAACGAGATGCGCGAATACATATCAGAAATGCTTGCAAACAAACGCAGAATGGTTTACGGAAACGTTGACGAAATGTCGGCTGTGGAAATTTGCAACAAATATGACACTTGCAAGTTTCAAGTGCTTATGAGACTCAATATCAACGAAAGCGATCATAGACAATTGCGCGCATTGATAATTGAATTGGACGGTTACGGTGTGCAAAAACTCGGACAAACGGCTGTCAAACAATACGAGGCAACCGAACTCGCAATCATCGAAATTTCAAGAAAAATACTAAAAGAAGAGTGGGACAAAGTCAAACTCGAATCAAAAGGAGAAGGAGAAACACTATGAGTATCGCAGCTTGTATAATAGATTTGTACAACAGTGCTTGGATAATGATTTCAGTCGCAATGATATGCTTCACGGTAATATTGTGTAAATGCATTCCTATTTGGAGCAGATTAATAAAACTGAAAAAATCGCAAAAGCAGAGTTGCAACAAAACGACAATGATCAAGTATAAGGATAACGAAGTTGTTATTTCAGACGAAGAAAACGACTAAAACGTTTAATCGAAAATGCGAACTTTGACAATCGGCCGATGGCTCAAACCGTCGGTCGATTATTGTTGCTAAAGGCTACACGAAAAAGACAGCCACACAAGTGGCTGCTTGGGGAAACCAAGCGGTTGGCGAACAATTCAACACGTCTTAAGACGTCTAGCGGGTAACATGCCCTTAAAGGGCTGGTGCATACCTCGCGTTCCACTCGTGGTTATGATATATTGGCATTCGCTCAACGCGAATTGGTAAGTACTTGCGAATCATCCGTAAATCGCATCATATCTTTGGCGCATTTTGATAAAGTATTCAAACACGGTGGATTGCGCTCGGTCAAGTACGGCGGCGATTTTGGGATAACTCAATCCGTTTTGCCTGCATTCGAGCGCAATTCGCATGTTGTCTGTCAGATTTAGGCTGTCAACGATTGAATCATAGACGGTATAGTCTTTGACAACATCTTCTTCAATCTCGCAAAACGGCTCGCTGACGGGCGTTAAAGCATCAAGGCTCACGGAGCGGTAATAATCGCTTGTTTTTCGGGTTATAAGTTTAGACATCGTTCTTATGCACGCAATCTTGACGGTGATTGCCTTGCCCTTTTTATCGTGTGCCAAAACGTCGTTTAATCGCTTTCCATAATGATTGCAAAGAAATAGCGCACATTCTTGCACTAAATCATAACTGTCGCTATATGTGTGGTTAATATCGTTTTTACGCCTTACATCAACGCATAGGTCTGCATATATCTTTTGCATCCTGCTTCCCATATAGCCGATAAGGAATCGTGTTTCATACATAGCCAACTGTTCTGCCATTGCAAGAACGTTGTTTTCTGAGATTGTTTCTTTGAAAACATCATAATTTTCAATATGTTTTTTCATTTTCAATACGCTCCGAGTTTATTTGCCTTTCGGCAACAAGACGGCGCAGCACCGAGAAAACTCAAAAACGTATCACTTCAAATCACAAGATGCCTATGTCAACGACCGGCGAAAATTATTGCGCATACAATAAAAGAGCCTATATTGAACAAGCAATAATTTTGCCGTTGATATAGGCTTTTCTCCGTGCTAAACCGTCACCACGAAAGGCAATGAAAAACTCGGAGCACATGCACAATGAAATGATTATTCAACTTGTGTCACGGGCTTCCCACCAAAAAGGCAAGCCGTGAAAACGGCTTGTTTTTTATTGTCCTCGGGGATTTCACGCAACGAGGTTGCGGCGCGTCAATGCCGCGGGAACCCCGGTTATCATCGGGCTGACGCTCACGGGACGGAAACGTCCGTTCGCTAATACGCTCGTACCTCGCTACAAACCCCGCATCTCCACCATACAAATAGGACAGGTTGTTGCCTGTCCTATTTGTATTATGTCTAGCAACGGGAGTTGAACGGGCAAGAACCGACACCCTAAAGTATGAAATAATAAAATGGGTGTCCTCGAGCAGTTCGGTGGACTGTTCATTGCCTCGGCGTGATAGTGAGAGAGTTAAGTGGTATTGACACGCTATTGTATAATTAAATTGAAGAGAAACGAATAATAAAGTTTTAAGCGAACGTATCGCGTAACGTGATACGTTCGCTATTTTATGGCGGAGCGGTAGAAAATTTGATAAACACGGTTCTCTTATTAACAAAAAAGGAGGAAAGAAAAATTGTGAATATATTTGAAACGTATAGAGATAAAGTATTAAGCCTGTTTGAAAACGATATTTGGGTCAAATGGATACACGACGGCACAAAGTTTGCATATACGCAAAAGGATAAAGAAGACAATATCGTGTATGCAAGTAAAAGCAGACATTGTGCTATATGTTTGAATATCAATTGCTGTTGTTTTCCTAAAAACAATATGCCGCGGTATCCATTGC
>ENA-OYYI01000039-OYYI01000039.1-human-gut-metagenome-genome-assembly--contig:-NODE-39-length-76353-cov-9.649663_pt1 | contig 76353 bp, 66 predicted proteins | sample MGYA00244063_ERZ653448 | MGnify/ENA primary metagenome ERZ653448 (study PRJEB26926, sample SAMN06165192) | human gut metagenome | biome: ENVO:00009003; feature: ENVO:2100002; material: ENVO:00002003...
GTCTCGTGGGCTCGGAGATGTGTATAAGAGACAGATATTATTATTTACAAATATTTGCCGTATGCTATTAAATCTTTTTCAAAAATTTACCGTTAAAAAACCGCGGGATTTCCCGCGGTGCAAAATATTTTACGTGACGCATCATTGTTCAAGCATTCTTGTGAACTCGTCTTCGCCGATAATTTTTATTCCCAGTTTTTTCGCTTTTTCCAGTTTGCTTCCCGCTTCTTCGCCCGCAATCACGAGATTCACCGCTTTCGATACGGACGAAGAACATTCTCCTCCCCTTTCGACTATCAGTTTCTCGGCCTCGCTTCGTTTGTACCCCGAAAGACTTCCCGTAAGCACGGCGTTGATTCCGCTGAAAACTCCTTCCTTTTTTTCGGCGTTTTTTACGTTTATACCGAGAGCCGTCAGCTTATCGATTTCCTGCCGTTTCGCCTCGTCCGAAAAGTATTCGACAACGCTTTTCGCCATAACTTCGCCAAAATCGTCTATTGCGGTCAGCTCTTCAAAACCTGCGTTCATAACGCCGTTTAACGTTTTAAACCTTGTTTCCAGTTGTTTGGCCGCTTTTTTGCCGATATTTTTTATTCCCAGCGCATAGAGAAAATCCGAAAGCCCGACGTTCTTGCTTTTCTCGATTGACGCAATCAGATTACCTGCTTTCAAATCGCCGAAACCTTCGAGTCCCGTCAGGTCTTCCTTTCTCAGTTTATATATATCCGAAAAGTCTCTGACTTTCAGCTCGTTCAAAAGAAGTTCGGCGGTTTTATCCGAAAAACCTTCTATATCCATTGCTCCTTTTTCGGCGAAATGCGTAAGTTTCTGAACAATCTGCGGGGCGCACGTTTCGTTATTCGTACAATATAAAAACACGCCTTTTTCCTCTACCGGCGCGCCGCAATAAGGACAGAATTTCGGTTTTTCTATTTCTCTGCTTTCGGAAGTATGGCTCGCTATGCCGAGGATTTCGGGAATGACGTCGTTACTGCGCCTGATAAACACTCTGCTTCCTATTTTCAATCCTTTTTTTTCGTAATCGGCAAAATTGTTAAGGGTCGCGCGCTTTACGGTAACTCCCGCCAGTTCCACGGGGTCGAGCACCGCCAGGGGATTGAGTTTTCCCGTGCGGGAAACCTGCCATATCACGTCGCGCAGAACGGTCGTAGCTTCGTCGGCCTTGAATTTATACGCGACAGCCCACTTCGGAAACTTCTCGGTTTCGCCGAGAATGTCGCGAAGCTCTACTTCGTTTATTTTAAAAACTATTCCGTCGATAAGAAAATCGAGCGTAGGTCTTTTCTTTTCCAGTTCCTCCACGCATTTTTCCGCGTCGGAGTCTGTCTTTACGATTCTGAAATAATCTCCCGTTTCGAATCCCTGTTCTTTAAGGAATTCCTGCATCTCTGCCTGCGTGTCGAAACGAGGACCGTAAACGTTATAGCACATTACGTCGAGACGCCTTTCTGCGGTAACTTTCGGATTGAGATTTCTTATTGCTCCCGCCGCGCCGTTTCTTGCGTTTTTAAGAGGTTCGTCGTGCGTTCTGTTGTATTTTTCAAGCACAGAGAGCCTCATTATTCCTTCGCCCTGAATTTCGACGTGATTCTTATAATCAATGGTTAACGGTACGTTTTTGATAGTTTTAACCTGTGATGTGACGTCTTCGCCCACCAGTCCGTTGCCGCGCGTCGCCGCCGATACGAGCTCCCCGTTTTCATACGTGAGGTTTATTGTAAGACCGTCGAATTTATATTCGGCGGTCATATCGTATTTCCTGCCGAGCGCCTTTTCCGTTCTTGCGCGCCAGGCAAGCAATTCCTCGTAACTCTGGCATTTATCCAGGCTGTAAAGTTTATGAGTATGTCTGTACTGTTTGAATTCTTTTAAAACGTCGTCGCCGACACGCCTTGTGGGACTGTCGGGCAAAACGAAACCCGTCTCCTTTTCAAGAGCGACGAGTCTGTCGTAAAGCTTGTCGTATTCTCCGTCGGAAATTACGGGACTATCGAATTTATAATACTGTTTGGCGTGAAAATTAAGTTCTTTTACAAGATTTTGCATTTCTTCGAGAACGCTCATAACAACCTCATATTCGCCATCGCTACGGCCACCACGAATTTTTTTATGCCCAATCCGGGAAATTCTATACCGGCGATTTTCTCTTTGCCCTCTCCGTTAACCGATACGATAACGCCTTCTCCGAATTTCGTATGCATAACTTTCCTGCCCACTACGTAACCCGAAGTGTCGCCCGACGAGGTCGTCGGAGTGAAAGACGGTCTGAATACACCCGTTTTACCCGCGGATTTGCTTTCGCTTTGCGCCGCCGTCGGAGTTTTTACCGGTACGTTGCCTATCATTTCCGCGACGAATCTGCTGCGCAGATTGCTTTGACGCTGATTGAATCTGAAGCGGCTGCGCGACGACGAAACGTAAAGTCTTTCCTGCGCTCTCGTTATAGCGACGTACATAAGCCGCCTTTCTTCCTCGATATTATCGTCGCTTTCGATGACTGCGTGAGACGACGGAAAAATATTCTCTTCAAGCGCTACGATAAACACTACTTTGAATTCCAGTCCTTTCACGGCGTGGATAGTGGCAAGCGTGACGCTGTTGCTGCCGTCCATTTCGTCGGCGTCGGAAATCAAAGCCACCATCCGCATAAAGTCTTCGATGGTCTTTCCTGGATTGTCCTTCTTGAACAAAGTTACCGCGGATACGAATTCTTTAAGGTTTTCAACCCGGTCGGGTTCGGCGTCGTCGGCTTTATACATATCGAGAAGGCCCGAGGCTTTAAGCACGTATTCGGCAAATTGCGGCGCGTCCGTTTTTTCCGACGCGTCTATGATATCGCGCCAGATTTTTCCGAATGCCGCGATTTTTTGTTTTGCCGCCTGATTTACGACGGGATTGTTCTCAATATCCCCCACTACCTCGAAAAAAATTTTACCCGCCGCGTCGCCGTAATCGAGAAGTTTCTGTACCGTCGTATCCCCTATTCCGCGTCGCGGAACGTTTATTACTCTCGTCGCGCTGTCCGTGTCTTTCGGATTAAGCGCGATTCTTAGATATGACAGCAACTCCTTTATTTCCTTGCGCTCGTAAAACCTTATGCCTCCGTAAACGCGGTAAGGCATATTATAAAGCGTAAGAGCCTCCTCGAATTGCCTCGATAACGAGTTGGCGCGCATAAGTATGGCAATATCGCCGTAATTCATTCCGGCAAGAGTAACGAGGTCGTTTATGTTGCGCATTACGTAATCGACTTCTTCGCGGTCATTGTACGCATTAAACACTTCAACGCGTTTACCGCCTGTTTTTGAAGTATAAAGTATCTTGTCGAAACGCTTTTTATTGTTTGAAATAACGCGGTTTGCGGCGTTGAGAATCTGCGCGGTACTGCGGTAGTTTTCTTCGAGTTTATATACTTTGGCGTCGGGAAAATCGTTTCTGAAATCGAGAATATTGCTTATATCCGCTCCTCTCCAGCCGTAAATGCTCTGATCTTCGTCGCCCACGACGAAAATATTACCGCTTCCCGCAGCAAGAAGTTTTATAAGCCTGTACTGTATACGGTTTGTATCCTGAAATTCGTCGACGTGAATATATCTGAAACGCCTTTGATAGCGTTCGAGAACGTCCTGACATTCCTCGAAAAGGCGCACCGTGTTTATGAGAAGGTCGTCAAAATCCATCGCATTGCTCTTTTTGAGTTCCTCCTCGTAAAGATAATACAATCTTAACGTTTCCTTTCTGATTTTACTTTCGCCTATCGACGCCGCATAGTCCTCGGGATTGCGGTTAAATCCTTTGATTTTTTTGATATGTCCGAAATACGTGTCGAAAAGTTTGGCGTTTTTATCGCTGTCGGCGCCGTCTGCGGGCGCTTTCATAATGCGTTTCAGCAATCTTGCGCTTTCCGCTTCCGAATAAATGCTGAAATTTTTATTGTAACCGATACGCTCGCACTCCCTGAAAAGAATCTGCGCGCACATACTGTGAAAAGTGCTTATCCAGACGTCGGGATTTTCGCCGAGCATCTGCGAAATGCGCTGTTTCATCTCGCCTGCGGCTTTGTTCGTAAACGTGATGGCAAGAATATTGTAAGGGTCGACGCCCATAACTTTTACAAGATAAGCGACTCTCGTCGTCAGTACGCGCGTTTTACCGCTACCCGCTCCCGCAAGCACCAAAAGCGCACCGTCGGTATCCGTGACGGCACGCTTTTGCACTTCGTTTAAATTGTCGAGTAGGGATAAATCTGCCATATTTGAAATTATAGCATAAAACCCTTTTTAAAACAAACGTTTTATATAATATTAACCGTAAACTTTCATCTCGTCGTACATTTCCCTGTACAACTGTTTTACGCATTTGTACGCTTCCGCAAGACGGAAAATATATCTCTGCCTTTCGGTTTCGGTCATAGCGGCAAATCTTTCGTTATCGATAAGACAGGTTAAAGGATTAAGGTCGTTTCCGCTTTCGATAAGACTGCACATTTTACACAAAGTTTCGTTGTTTTCGACAAGTTTAAGCAATACGTCGTATTTCCTCAAAGGAATAACGCCCACGAACGTGGGAAAATTTCCGTTTCTGAGCATTCGGGATTTCGCCTCCCTCGCATATTGTTTGAACGTTGATTTTGCCATAGAATTCCCCCTTCTTTTTATCATACTATGGTAATATTTTAACATTTTTCAGACAATACCGCGTTGCTGAATATACGGATTTACGGGCGTTTACATCAGTTTATAGAAAAATATTGTTCTAAATCCGATAAATGTTCAACTTGTCGGTTTTAAGGGAAATCTTTATACTTTTTTGCGATAAATCGTAAAATTATGTAAACTTATTGCGATATGCGTGAAACGTTTAAGAAAAAACCTCCGTTTCGGGGAGGTTTTGGCGTTTGATATTTTTTAATCGGTCGAAGGTGGCATTATCGATTTGTCAAACTGGAAATGACTCAGTTCGTTCAGTTCGTTTTCGGCGGCGAGCATATCTATAATACGCTTTACGATTTTCATCAGTTCACCGTCTTTTCCGTAATCGGCCTTCGCCATAAAGTTAATGCGACCCGCCGACATCATTTTTCTTACGCCCTCGGATTTTTCGGCGTAAACGCCTATACTGTGTCCGCCGTTAAGTTTTGTAAGTTTCATACTCGGGACGTCCGTAAGACCGTCGCCGATATAAATCATATTGGAAAACGGCACGCGCCGACGGCGTTCGTCCATGGTATCGTTTAAAGCTTCGTCCTCGGAAATATCGAAAATGCCCTTGTTTATGCGGTACAGAAACTGCGTTTTACTGGTATAATTCAACGCAATCGCGGGCCAGTACGGCGTGCCGTACCCGTCGTAAACGAAATCGCTTGCGAATATTTCCTTGAAATTGAAGGCAATACTCGTACCTTCTATGATTTTCTTCAGACCGCTGCTTATAATGTAATGCTCGATTACAACGCCTTTTTCTTTGCCGTAATCGTTAATAATTTTAAACCATTCCTGAACGCCGGGATAATAATTAACGTCTTTTCCGAGAGCCTTAAGCGTATCGGCGGTGATAACGGACTTTCCGCGCGCCTGCTCTATCATGAAAAACATCATTGCGAGTATGCCGTCCATTTTCTTTTCGTGCGCCATACCGTTGCATTCGCGCCAGAAATCCTCGGGCGTCATATTGAGTCCCGGGATAAAGCCGTAATCCTGCATGTCTCTGTCGGTCAGAGTTTTATCGAAATCGTAAATAAGAGCAACAATAGGTTTTTTCATAATATATTATAAGTATACCACATTACTCAAAAACTTTCAATACCGTTGTGTCGGAAGTAAAAGACTGCGTCAATTATTTTCGTCGTCGCTTTCCCCGATTTCTTTCCGCCCGCGTTTTTTTTCTGATTTTTCGGCCGCTCTTTCTTTAAAAGATTTATAACCTTCGGCAGATTTTCTCTTTTCTGCGATTTTTTCCGAGTACTGCATCAGTTTTACGAGAAGTATAAGAACGGCGATTACGATAAAAATCGCAAGCATTCCGTATCCCGTTATCTCAAGTGATTTCAAAACGTTTGCTTTAACGGCGCAAGTTGCTGAAAAAATGTATTTCATAGCGCTGCCTCCTTTACCCTACGAGCCCGATTATAAGTCCGCCCGCAATCGCCGACGCTATCTGTCCCGAGACGTTTGCCCCGACGGCGTGCATCAGCAGATGATTCGTCGGGTCCTCTTTTATTCCCATTTTCTGCACGATACGCGCGCTCATGGGAAAAGCCGAAATGCCGGCGGCGCCTATCATAGGATTAATCTTTTGTTTTGCAAACAGATTTATTACTTTTGCAAGCATTATACCCGAAAAAGTATCGAAAACGAAAGCGCAAAGTCCTAATCCCATTATCATAAGAGTCTGCACGGTAACGAAGTTTTCGGCTTTCATCGTAAACGCTATCGTAATGCCGAGAAACAGAGTTACGAGATTTGCAAGCACGTTTTTTGCCGTGTCGCCGAGATAATCGAGCACTCCGCATTCGCGTATCAGATTTCCGAACATCAGCATGCCGACAAGCGATAACGACGCCGGCGCTATAAGACCCGACACGACGGTAACGAGTATGGGAAAAAGTATTTTCGTGCGTTTGGAAACCGCGCCGGGTTTATAATCCATTCTTATCAATCTCTCTTTTTTTGTTGTCGTCAGTTTTATCACGGCAGGCTGAATTATGGGCACAAGCGCCATATACGAATACGCCACAACCATTATCGGTCCGACGTAATTGCTGTTTAACGTCTGCGCAACGACTATCGAGGTAGGCCCGTCCGCGGCTCCTATAATACCTATCGACGCGGCGTCCTCGATTCCGAAACCGCACGCCGCCGCCAACAGTATCGTCAGAAATATGCCGAATTGCGCCGCGCCCCCGAACAGAAACAACTTCGGATTTGCAAGAAGCGGTCCGAAATCTATCATTGCCCCTATTCCTATAAACAGAATAAGCGGCATAATTTCGTTCATCTCGATTCCTATTTTAAACAGACTGCTCATAACGCCTTCCGCGCCCGAAAAAGGAATATTGATAAGTATGGCGCCGAATCCCATGGGCAATAAAAGCGCAGGTTCCATATCTTTTTTAATTGCAAGGAAAATAAGTGTCGCGCCTATTATCCACATTACGATTTGTTGCCAGGTTACCGCGGCAACGGTTTCATACAAAAATTCCATATTTCCTCCTAAAAAAAATTGGCAAGACTGAATCAACAGTCTTGCCAATTGTGATTAAACCAGAATTAAAAATTCGTGATAGTGACTTAATCTCGCCTCACGGCGACGGCTACTCCCTATTAAAATAATAATATGTCGTCAATTGAAAATTGTCAACCGATATCAGTTAAGCCTGACAACCCAGCCGAAATCGTCCTCGATTCGTCCGTACTGAATACCCGTAAGAGTATCGTAAAGCCACGCAGTAATTTTGCCCATCTCTCCGTTGTTAATGGTCATAATATCGTTTTTGTATCCTATCGTGCCTACGGGCGAAATTACCGCGGCAGTTCCCGTACCGAACGCCTCGTCGAGTTTGCCGTTTTTATAATCGTCCTCGAGTTCGTCTATCGACACGGCGCGTTCTTCCACGACGTAACCCGCTTTTTTAAGCACTTTGATTGCGCTGTCGCGCGTTATACCCGGAAGAATAGTGCCGTCGAGCCACGGAGTAACTACTTTCCCGTCAAGTACGAAAAACATATTCATACTGCCCACTTCTCCGACGTATTTCTTTTCTTTTGCGTCCATCCAGAGAACCTGGTCGTAACCTTTCTTCTTTGCCACTTCCGCCGCCATAAGACTCGACGCGTAGTTTCCGCCGCATTTGCATTCGCCCGTGCCGCCGAGAGCCGCGCGGTTAAATACGTCCTCGACGTAAATTTTCGTGGGTTGAAGTCCGTTTGCGTAATAACTTCCGACAGGACTTAAAATCACGAAGAAAATGTATTTCTTACTGGGATGCACGCCGAGAAAGTTTTCGTTTGCAATCATGGTAGGTCTGATATAGAGACTCGTACCGGGGTCGGTGGGAATCCAGTCTTTTTCGATGCGCACGAGTTCGAAAATCGCCTCGAGAACTTCGTCGACGGGAAGCTCGGCCATGCAAAGTCTTTTCGCGCTTCTGTTCATTCTTAAAATATTGTCGCGCGGACGGAACATCGTTATTTTTCCTTCGGCGTTTTTATAGGCTTTCATACCCTCGAATATTTCCTGACCGTAATGCAGAACGACGCTTGCCGGATCTACGGGAATGGCCGAAAACGGTTTTATTTCGGGTTCGCCCCACTTTCCGTCGTCGTACTCCATATAGAGCATATGGTCGGTAAAATATTTACCGAAACCGAGTTTTGTGAAATCGGGTTTTTGTTTCAACGTTTCTGCCAATGTGATTTTCATATTTCAACCTCAAAATTTAATCGAATATATAATAACCGTCTTCCCCCTTCGTAACGGTTGCCTGCCCCATAAGAGCGTCGTTCACAACCGAAGGGAAAGCGCGTTCTCCGTCTTTGGGAACAGCAATATCGATTGACACGATATTGCCGAAATCGGTACTTAAAACCGAACTGACGATATTTTTAAGTATCTGTAACAGCACGTTATACATTTCGTATCCGCATGTTACCGTATACTTTGTCCCGTAAACGAATTTCTGTACGTCGGCTTCGTCCAATGCTTCCGCAACCGACCTCGTGTATGCCGACACAAGCCCTCCCGCGCCCAGTTTTATGCCGCCGAAATACCGCGTTACGACGGCTGCCGTCTTATACGTCGCGCGCTTTTTCAGCACCTCGAGCATAGGTTGCCCCGCAGTCCCCTGCGGCTCGCCGTCGTCGGAAAATTTTTGTTCGGTACCCCCTTCGTTTGCAATATAAGCGTAACAGTAGTGAGTTGCCGCGGGATAACGTTTTCTGATACTTTTTATAAATTCCTGCGCGTCGGCGGCGTCGGATACGGGTTTCAGCGTACAGATAAACCGGCTTCGCGAAATGACGATTTCTCTCGTGAATTCGCTTTTTACGGAGTAGAAACAATCCATTATTTCACGGAGATTCTGAAATGGATTTTTTTGCCCTTGTGAAGGACGAATTCCTTATCCGTAATTTCTGCGTTGACGTCGGTGATTTTGTCGTCGTTGACTTTTATGCCACCACCCTCGATAAGTCTTCTCGCCTCGCTTTTGCTGGGAGCAACGCCCGCCGCGACGAGAATATCGGTGATTTTAACAGTTCCTTCGCTTATGGTTTTTTCGGGCATGTCCTCGCCGCTTCCGAAAGCGCCTTTCGACTGTTTAAGCGCAAGTTCGGCCGCGTTTTCGTCGTGAACGATTCGGGTAAGTTCGTAGGCAAGAACTTCCTTTGCCCGATTGATGCGTTCGTCCTTGTATTTCACGAGTTCCGCTATTTCGTCGAGGTCGAGGAAAGTAAGAAGCTTCAGACATTTTTCCACGTCGGCGTCGTCGATATTGCGCCAGTACTGGAAAAACTCGTAAGGGCTTGTCTTTTCGGGGTCAAGCCACACCGCGCCTTTCTGGGTCTTGCCCATTTTTTTGCCCTCGGACGTGGTAAGAAGGGTGAACGTCATCGCGTAAGCGTCCCTGCCCTCTTTCCGTCTGATAAGGTCTACGCCCGCAAGCATGTTCGACCATTGGTCGTCGCCGCCGCACTCGAGTTCGCAGCCGAACTCTCTGTTAAGAACGAGAAAATCGTACGCCTGCATCAACATATAGTTGAATTCGAGGAAGGTAAGTCCCTTTTCGAGGCGCTGTTTATAGCACTCGGCGGTAAGCATCTTATTGACTGAAAAACTGCTTCCGATTTCCCTTAAAAAATCGATATAATTGAGATTGCTCAGCCAGTCGGCGTTGTTTACCATAATCGCGGCGTTTTCGCCCTCGAAAGACAAAAACTTGCTCATCTGTTTTTTAAAGCACTCGCAATTATGCATTACGTCTTCGCGCGTCATTACCTTGCGGAGGTCGCTGCGCCCCGACGGGTCTCCTATCATACCCGTGCCGCCGCCTATAAGAATAATGGGACGGTGTCCCGCTTTCTGCATCCAGCTCATAACGAGAAGTTGCAGAAAATGGCCTACGTGCAGACTGTCTGCGGTAGGGTCGAATCCGATATAAAACGACATACTTTCGGAACCGAGTTTTTTGTAAAGTTCGTCTTCGTAAACGGTCTGTTTTATAAATCCTCTTTCCTTAAGCGTGTCAAAAACGTTCTGCATATTTTAATCCTCCAATAGTTTCGTAAAGTATCCGCCGAGAGCCTTTATGCCCTTTTCTATTTCGGCGGGCGTTGCGTTGCTGTAATTCAGACGTAAGGCGTTGAAAGTTTTTCCGTCGGCGTAAAAAGAACTTCCGGGAACGTACGCGCAACCCGTTTTTTCGACGACGTCTTTAAAAATCTCGTCGGTATTGACGCCTTTCCTCGCAAATTCGGCAAAGATGAACAATCCTCCGTCGGGGTCGGTAAACCGGATGCCTTCGGGCATATATTTTCCGATAGCGTCGTGCATTGCGTCTTTTTTCATTTTGTAAACGGGCACGATTTCTTTAAGATGCGGGTCGATTCTTCCCTCGCGGAGGTATCTGTCGACTATCGCCTGCGACAAAGACGCGGTATGCACGTCCGCCGCCTGTTTGCCTATCGTAAGTTTCCTGATGATTTCGGGGGATGCAACGGCGATGCCCGTGCGCAATCCCGGCGAGATGACTTTCGAAAAACTGGTGATATAAATGACGATTCCGTCGCGGTCGAAAGACTTTATCGCAGGCACTCTGTTTCCCGAAAAACGGATTTCGCCGTAAGGATTGTCCTCGAGAATTATACACCCGTGCTTTTTGCAAAGTTCGTAAACGGCCTGCCTTTTTTCAACGGACAACGTCTTTCCCGTAGGATTGCTGAAGTTCGGCACGAGATACAGAATCTTTGGCGAATACAGTACGAGTTTTTTCGCAAGGTCCACTATATTTATGCCGTCCTCGTCGCTGTCCACGCCTATCGCCTCGCCCTCGTACGTTTTCAGAATATGAAGACAGGCAAGGTAGGTGGGATTCTCGACGAGAATCCTGTCGCCTTTATTGATAAAAGCTTTGAAAGTCAGGTCTATGCCCTGTTGTCCTCCCGAGATTACGAGCGTTTTGTCGGGAGTTGCGACAATGCCGTCTCTCTTTACGTATTCGCAGGAAGACTCAATCAGAGGATAGTATCCTTCGGTGCCGCCGTATTGAAGGATTTCAGCGCCGTTCTCGTCGAGAATACGGTTTGTAATATCCTTTATTTCGGCAACGGGCAGGGTTTCCTTTGCCGGGAAACCTCCGGCGAAACTGATAACGCCGGGTTGAGACAACAATTTGAAAATTTCCCTTATGGCATTGCCCTGCAGGTTTTTCAGTCTGTCAGAAAATTCGTAATTCATGGTGTTTTCCGAAATCTTTTTTTGATATTATACCACCTGCAATCCGTAATGCAAAGTAAATTGCCCGATATTTTTCCGTTTAACCCATAAATATTGCTTTTATTTTTTTTACTATTATGGTATACTGAACAAAGTTAAAAAAATAACAAACATTTTTCGGAGGTACGACAAATGCAATACTCTAACGAAGTTGAGCAAATGTGCTGTGTAAAAAAAGGTCCGAATCACGGTCCCTCCCCCATACCCGAGGAAGGAAAATGGATTCAGGCCAAAGAAATCAGCGATATCAGCGGTTTCACCCACGGAGTAGGTTGGTGCGCTCCTCAGCAAGGCGCTTGCAAACTCACTCTTAACGTCAAAAACGGCGTTATCGAGGAGGCTCTCGTCGAAACATTAGGTTGCAGCGGCATGACTCATTCCGCGGCTATGGCTGCCGAAATTCTTACGGGAAAAACCATTCTCGAAGCGTTGAATACCGACCTTGTATGCGACGCCATCAACACCGCCATGCGCGAACTTTTCCTGCAAATCGTTTACGGACGCACTCAATCGGCGTTTTCCGACGACGGACTTGTGGTAGGCGCTTCTCTCGAAGACCTCGGCAAAGGTCTGAGAAGTCAGGTCGGCACTATGTTTTCCACAAAGAAAAAAGGCGTGCGCTATCTCGAAATGGCCGAAGGCTACGTTACCCGCGTCGGTCTTGACGAAGAAGGCGAAATCATCGGTTACGAATTCGTGCACCTCGGAAAAATGATGGATATGATTAAAAAAGGCACTCCCGCCGACGAAGCACTCAAAAAATGCACCGGCAGTTACGGCCGTTTCGCCACCGCTGCCAAATACATCGACCCCCGCAAGGAATAATTGGAGGATACCGCTATGGTAAGATTTGAAGGTTACGAAAGACGCATTGACAAAATCAACGGCGTCCTTAAAGAATATGGCATCTCTTCCCTCGAAGAAGCGCAGAAAATCTGCCTCGATAAAGGCGTAGATTGCGAAGCGCTCGTAAAAGGCATTCAGCCAATCGCTTTCGATAACGCGGTATGGGCTTACACCGTCGGTTGCGCTATCGCTATTAAGAAAAACTGCAAAAAAGCCGCCGACGCCGCCGAGGCAATCGGTATAGGTCTGCAATCTTTCTGCATTCCCGGTTCGGTTGCCGAAAACCGCAAAGTCGGTCTCGGACACGGCAATCTCGCCGCTATGCTCCTGCGCGACGAAACAAAATGCTTTGCTTTCCTCGCCGGTCACGAAAGTTTTGCGGCGGCAGAAGGCGCTATCGGCATCGCGCGCTCGGCAAATAAAGTTCGTAAAGAGCCTTTGCAGGTAATTCTTAACGGCCTCGGCAAAGACGCGGCTTACATCATCAGCCGTATCAACGGGTTCACCTACGTTCAGACCGAGTACGACCAGTACACCGATACTCTCAAAATCGTAAAAACCACCGCTTACAGCGACGGCGAACGCGCAAAAGTACGTTGCTACGGCGCAAACGACGTCAACGAAGGCGTTGCCATTATGCGTCACGAAAGCGTGGACGTTTCCATCACCGGCAACAGCACTAACCCCACCCGTTTCCAACACCCGGTTGCAGGCACTTATAAAAAATGGTGCTGGGATAACGGCAAAAAGTATTTCTCGGTTGCGTCGGGCGGCGGCACGGGTCGCACGTTGCATCCCGATAATATGGCAGCGGGTCCCGCAAGTTACGGCATGACGGACACGATGGGCCGTATGCACAGTGACGCACAGTTTGCAGGCAGCAGTTCCGTGCCCGCTCACGTGGAAATGATGGGCCTTATCGGAATGGGCAATAACCCCATGGTAGGCGCAACCGTTGCTTGTGCGGTTGCCGTTCAGGAAAGCTTGAACAAATAACAAAAGCAACGGAAGGTTTTTTATAAACCTGCCCCTTGCCCTGACATCAAAAGGCGCTCGTATGAGTGCCTTTTTTGGTTTATTTATACCGTTGCTTGTGCGGTTGCCGTTCAGGAAAGTTTGAACAAATAACAAAAGCAACGGAAGGTTTTTTATAAACCTGCCCCTTGCCCTGACATCAAAAGGCGCTCGTATGAGTGCCTTTTTTGGTTTATTTATACCGTTGCTTGTGCGGTTGCCGTTCAGGAAAGTTTGAACAAATAACAAAAGCAACGGAAGGTTTTTTATAAACCTGCCCCTTGCTTTGACATCAAAAGGCGCTCGTATGAGTGCCTTTTTTGGTTTATTTAATACCGTTGCTTGTGCGATTGCCGTTCGGGAAAGTTTGAACAAATATTTTTTCCGACAATATTAAAGACGCCCGGTAGGCGTCTTTTTTTTGCGATTAAAATGGTATTTTAATAATTTATATGTTTGTCAGTCGGCAGCCATCGTTATTTTGTTGCATACCGTGATACTGAACAAATCCGCCGCCCAGCCGAGCAGAAACAACGGTATCAGCAAAAGTCCTGCCGCAAGCGTGGATTTCTTGCGTGTTTCGTAATACTTCTGGAAACGGTAAAGACTGCACAGAATACCGCCGAATAAAAAATATACAAGCATTTTTATATTGCGGGGAAGCGCGTCGAATCCTTCGGTAATCGTACGACGGATTTTTCCCTCTTCAATCGGCAGTCGGACGACGAAACGGCTTCCTTTGCCCTTTTTGCTTTTGACTTCAATAACCCCTTTATGGTCCTCGACTATTTCCTTAGTGATATAAAGACCGAGTCCGTTACTTCCCGAACCGCGGGATTTATCTTCCATATAAAACTTATCGAATATAAACGGAAGACTGTCTTTCGATATTCCTATTCCGTTGTCTTTTACGATAATTCTCAGTTCTTTCGCCACTTTTTTTGCTTTGACGACGATTTTACCGCCGTACGGCGTGTACTTTATCGCATTGCTTATAAGATTCTGAATGGCTCGCGAAAGGTGCTGAGCGTTTGCGTAAACGGTAACGTAAGGAGCGTCTTTTACGATATACTCGATTTTTTTGCTTTTTGCGAGTTTGGTATATTTTTCGGCCTCTTTTCTGAAAAACTCACTCATAAGAAGGCTCTGTTTTCTTTCCCCGATAGTCTGGATTTCCCTTTTCGACGACTCGACGAGAGACAGAACCTGAGTGTTCATCTCGGCGGTTTTCTGCAAGATAAGCGCACAGTAATTCTTATCCGTCATACCGTCCTCGAGACTTTCCGCATACCCCGAAATAACCTGTAACGGCGTTTTTAAATCGTGCACGACCGACGCAAGCATTACCTTCCCTTTTTCTTCGCGTTCCTGATAGGAATCGCGCGCGTCGCGCATAGTGCGTCGCAACGTTTCCAGTTGTTTGAACATTCTGCGCTCGTAAACGTCGCCCTCTATCGAAATGGGCGTATCGATTTCGAAACGATTAAGTTGTGCGATTGCGTCGTAAACGCTTTTTCTCGTTTTTCGTTTCAATTCAGTCCTGCCACTTATATCCCAGACCCCATATGGTAACGACGTTCTGAACGCCCGCTTTTTCAAGTTTTTCGCGCAGACGCGCTATCGTTACCACAACGGTATTTTCATCTATGTATTCGTCGATGCCCCATACGGCGTCGATGAGTTTCTGCTTGCTGAAAATCTGATTGCGGTTGAGGGTGAGATAATCGAGAATCTTAAACTCCTTTGCCGTGAGATTGAGAGGCTCCCCTTTAACTTTTGCCTCGAATCTGTCGGGCGAAATCATAAGGTCGCCGAGGTATCTGTCGGCGTTTGCCGCCGTGCGGTTCAGGTCGTAATAGCGTCTTATCTGCGCGTTCACCCTGCATACCATTTCTTTAAAAGAAAAAGGTTTCGTGATATAATCGTCGGCTCCCAGTTCGAAAAGTCTGACCTTATCTTCCTCCGCAACCTTTGCACTGACAACGATAATGGGCACGTTCATATCGCGTCTTATGCTTTCGCATACCTCGTAGCCGTCGGCAACGGGCATCATAATATCCAGCAATATGAGGTCGGGTGAGAGTTGCCTCGCCTGTTCGAGCGCGTCGCCGCCGTCGAAAGCCTGATATACGGTGTATCCCGCACGGATAAGATAATTACGCATCGTATCCGAAATTTCAATATTATCCTCTGCAATCAGAATTCGTCTTTGCATAATGTTTTCCTCTGTTTTTATTATACAGACAATAACTTCAATTATCAAGTTTTTGCAAGGCCGTTTTGATTTCCGCCTCCCTGAAATATCTGTCGTAGGCCTTTTTGCAATAACGGGAATGCCTGCCGTCGTCCTCGCCGCAAGGATTGTCGAAATTATACGGTCCGTTAACTTTCCATCCGTTAAGTAACGCTATGGAGATTGCGTTTTCGGGACAGTTGAAACTGCACGCCACGCAACATGCGCAGTCTCCATTAAAGCGGAATTTCCCGTTTTCGTAAACAATATTGTTCATAGGACAGTTCCTGACGCATTTGCCGCAGCCGACGCATTTTTCGTAATCTACTTTGAAAAATCTGCCGTTAACTCTCATTGCCGGATGCTCGATTCTGAACAGAAGCGCGATTACTCCCCCGAAGGGAATTTTACGCGGTTTACGAGGCGTTTTTTCAAGCACCTCCGAAGCGTCGACGGGAACGAGTTTTTTCATCGTATCCCACATACGGAAGGCGGTTTTGTCGCCGTGTCTGAAAATCATATTGTACGGCATCACGTAGTGATACTCCGCGAAAAAATCGTAACCTCTCTTTTTCAGGACGGAGATAAGTTTAAGCGACGATATGTTGTTCAGTCTCACCGGTTCTCCCGACGTTTTTACTATAAACAGCGGTTTATCGTGCGTTTTCTGCAGTTTACGTGCAAAATCAAGCACGACGTAAGGCGCGTTGAATGCGTGTACGGGATAGAATATTCCGACCGCGTCGCAATCTTCGGTATCGAAATCGCAGACGTCTTTTTTTATTTCCGTGATTTTTGTCACGACGCCTTTCGCCTCGAATTCGTTTTTGAACAGGTTTGCCGCTTTTTTTGTATTTCCCGTTCCCGAAAAAAAGTAAATCTTTATTTTTTTCATATCAGAATCTTGTAAATTTCGCGTGGTGTTCGTCGTCGAAAAAGTAAACGACGTTTTCGCCCTTTGCGTGAGTATCGTACCAGACGTTTGCGTAATAAGGCATAAACTTGCTCAGTCTGTCGAAGTCCCACGGCTCGGGTTCGGTACATTCGGGACACCAGTGTCCCGCCTTCAGCACCGCATAGGGAGAAGCGTAAAATTCGTGTCCGTCGTGGCAGCGCCAAAGCAGTTTCGTATATAAATCGCCCTTATTCATTTCTTCGCTGACGACTTCGCCCCCTCTGTATTCCGCGGCGGCGCGCATATCGTCCAAATCCAGCTCGGAATCGGCTTTCGTTTCGTCGTATCCGTGCGGAAGCACAAATCCGTACTTCTTCAGATTTTTAATATTTTTGAGTTCGCGGTAATTTACGTCGCCGTCGGGCAGGCGCCCTTTCGCAAGAACGGCGAAATCCTTCCAGTCTTCGGGCATGCATTTGAGATTCTCCTTACTTCCGAAATATGCCTTGACCTTTCCTTCGTCGCCGTTTTTTATCCATCGCGACGGACTGTTCGGGTCGGGAAGGAGTCTTTCGATTGCCAGTTTTCTGATTATTACCGGAGGCAGTATTTTCGCTATTTTATAATAAGGATGACTTTTCAGTATTTCAAGCCAGTAATCCTTTACGCTCTCGCGCTGAAAATCGAACATATCCTGCAGTTCGTCGCTGTCGCTGAACCACATTCCGTGAAAATTTCTGATGCTGTTCCAGCCGGGACGCATAAATTTTTCGGCGCTTCCGCCTATTATTCCGAAACCTTCCTCAAAGGTATCGTAACCCGTCACTCTGTTTTTGTCGCCGCCGCCGATATTGAAAACCCGATTCCAGTAATTTTCTACGCCGCCTTCTTCGTAATCACGTTTTATTATGTTTTTAATCAGCAGACCGCTGTCGCGCGAGGTAACCCATTCGAGCGGGACGTTGAAACAGGTATGAAACATAAGTCCGTCTTTCATATTGTTCGTAAGCATTCTGTTGTGCAGAATTGCCGTCTGACGAAGTATGCTCCATTTTTCGATATTACTGTCGAGAATAATTCTCTCTCCCTTTACTTTCGTTGCGGCGTAAACGTCGTAAACGCTTGGAAGAAGAGGGTCGCCCACCCTTCCCCACGGATGCAGGTAATTGCGGTTGCCGTACACCGCAACCGTCGACGTATGTATGAATCCCGGCTGTTTTTCCCGTCTTTCGATAGCTTTAACGAGATTTTTTACGCCGGTAACGTTACATTCCCTCGTCTTTTCCGGTTCGCTGTCGGACGCGGGCGGTATAACGGCCGCAAGATTAATAACGTAATCGGCGTCCGAGATAAGTTTCTCGCAATCGTCTTCGTTTGCGATATTTCCGAAAATCTGAAAAACTCTGTCGCCGTATCTGCGTTTGATTTTTCTCGCAAAACGTCTTTCCCGACGGTTGTCGAGATAAAGAAGGTTGATTCTGTCTATAAAAGGCAGGCTCATAAGCGCGGGAAGAGTCTCTCTTCCCATGTTTCCGCTCGAGCCGGTAAGCGCTACGATAATTCCCATACCTACTCCGTGATTTTACTGTATACAATTGTAAAAAAATACGATTACTCCGATATGACAAAAAAATTACAAATTTATTACATTTATATAAAATGCAACGCGCCCGATAATACGGACGCGTTGCATAAAGAGGAATTTTATTACAAGTTTAGACCTGTGTCAATTCTGTTTTTATAATACTTCATAACAATTACGTGCGAATTACAAAAGTATTACAAAAGTATTACAAAAGAAAAGACGCGCAAAAATGCGCGTCGGTGTGTCGGAATATACGACTTTAATGTCAATTTAACAGTCAATCTTTTTAAGGATTTTTTCATACGCTTCGAGTACGCCGCCCATATCTCTGCGGAAACGATCCTTATCGAGTTTTTCGTCGGTTCCTTTCTCCCAGAGTCTGCAGCTGTCGGGAGATATTTCGTCGGCAAGAATTATTTTGCCGTGATAACGACCCAGTTCTATTTTAAAGTCGATAAGTCTTACGCCCACTTTATCGAAAAACGCTTTCAGAAGTTCGTTTACTCTGAACGTTATAGCGGCGATTTCGTCAAGCTCTTCTCTCGTAGCGAGCCCCAGCGCCATAATATGATAATCGTTGATTAACGGGTCGCCCAGCTCGTCGCATTTATAACTGTATTCGAGAACGGGACATTTCAGCGCGCTTCCTTCTTCCACGCCGTATCTTTTTGAAAAGCTTCCCGCGGCGACGTTTCTCACGATAACTTCGAGGGGCACGATTTCAACTTTTTTCACTTCGATAGCGGTCTCGTCGATTTCACGGACGAAATGAGTGGGCACGCCGTTGCTCTCGAGATATCCGAAGATAATGTTCGAGATTCTGCAATTCAATGCGCCTTTACCTTCCATATCGGCCTTTTTTGCCCCGTTACCGGCGGTAAGACTGTTTTTGTATTTAATAATGAGTTTATCGGGGTCGTCGGTTGAAAAAACTTCTTTTGCCTTTCCTTCGTACAATAATTTCATATTCGTTCTCCTTTATTTACTTATTAAAAAACTTTGCGCTTTTAACGCGCAAAGTTTATTCTTACTCCCATTCGATTGTTGAGGGCGGTTTGCTGGTTATATCGTAGCAGACTCTGTTTACGCCCTTGACCTCGTTGACTATCCGCGATGAAATTTTTTGCAGCAATCTGTGCGGTATGGGCGTATATTGCGCCGTCATAAAATCGCTTGTGTTGACCGCACGAAGCGCAACGAGATAATCGTACGTGCGATAATCGCCCATTACTCCTACCGTACGAACGCCTGTAAGCACAGCGAAATACTGCGAAACCTTGACGTTGGATTTTTCTATTTCGTCGCGGTATATTTTATCGGCTTTTCTTAAAATATCGCATTTTTCTTTCGTAACTTCGCCCATAACCCTTACCGCAAGACCGGGCCCCGGGAACGGCTGACGGTTAATCAGATAATCGGGAAGGCCCAGTTTTTTACCGACTATGCGGACCTCGTTTTTGAACAGTCCGTTCAGCGGTTCGACAACGCCCTTGAAATTCAGTTTTTCGGGAAGTCCGCCGACGTTATGATGCGATTTAATTACGGCGTTATGTTTGCCTCCCGATTCGATGATATCGGGATAAATGGTTCCCTGAGCGAGATAGCGCGCGTTTTCGAATTTTCGCGCTTCCTCCTCGAAAACGTATGCGAATTCGGCGCCGATTATCTTGCGTTTTTTCTCGGGGTCGGTAACGCCCTTGAGTTTTTCGAGAAAACGGGCTTCTGCGTCGACGCGTACGAAGTGCAGGTCCATTTTAGAGAAAATACTTTCGATTTCGTCGCCTTCGTTTTCGCGCATAAGGCCGTGGTCGACGAAAATACAGATAAGTTGTTTGCCTATCGCGCGGCTCAGAAGAGTTGCCGCGACGCTGCTGTCGACTCCGCCCGAAAGTCCGAGGATAACCGTATCGTTTCCGACGGTTTCCCGCACTTCTTTGATTTTTCTTTCGATATAATCGCCGAGGTCGTAATCTGCCGAAGCCTTGCAGACGTTAAACAGAAAATTGCGCAACACCTGTTGCCCCTCGACGGATAATTCCACCTCGGGATGGAACTGGACGCCGTAGAGTTTCTTATTTGGATTTTCGACGGCGCAAACGGGACATTTTGCGGTATGTCCTATTACTTTAAATCCCTCGGGAGCGCGTTCGACGCGGTCGCTGTGGCTCATCAGAACCTTCGTTACGGCGCTTACTCCCTTGAATATTTCCGACGAGGTATCGAGATTGGCTTTCGTAACGCCGAACTCGCTCGTTTTGCAACTGACGACGTGACCGCCAAGCGTATGGCACAACAGCTGCATTCCGTAACATATTCCGAGAACGGGAACGCCCAACGATAAAATATCGGCATCGAATTCCTGCGCGCTGTCCCCGTATACGCTGTTGGGACCACCGGTCAGAATGATACCGATAGGATTAATCTTTCGCACTTCGTCCGCGCTTATACTGCCCGATTTAACAAGGGAATAAACCTTTGCGTCCCTTATGCTGCGGGCAATCAACTCTTTGTACTGTCCTCCGAAATCGAGGACTAAAATAGTTTGATTACTCAATGTCGTAAACCTCACTTTTCTATGGAACAGTATATATTATTTTTTTATTTATGGCAAGGAAAAAACGCATCGGAAAACGAAATTAAAAACCGTAAAACGCCTTTGTTATTCAGAATGCGAAATCGGGCGTTTCGTCGGGTCGGATAACGGAAGTATCGGTATAGCCGTATAGATCCGATGTGGTAAGAAAAGACGCGACAATCGCGTTAATGGGTGCGGTGATTTTCGTTATTCCCTGTTTCTCCGCGCCGTTAATTTCGGCTACGTTCCTCGAGTCGCCTCCCGCCGAGCACAAAACTATTATCGCGCTTGAAAGATAATTGTGTTCGCCGTAAGCGACAAGGTATTTCTTCATATCGTTTTTTTTCATAACCGACTGAAAATACGAGTTGGCAAGCGAGGAATAATCGCTGTAACCGGGCATAATCTGCGCGGTATCGTCTTTCTTCCAGGTGTAAAAAGACACCTTTCCGAGAAGATTTATCGTGCAATAACTTTCGGAAGTAACCGCGTCGGAGCACCAGTTCGTTATCCCCGATACGACGAGGTTATAGAATATGCAATCTTCGACGCTCACCGTCGATTTTTTTCCTTTTACCGTTTTAAGCGATATACCCGTATCGGCGGCGTTTACGAAAATGCAGTTTACGAAACGGACGTCGGAAGATTTAATTCCTACGTGCCGGTTTGCGTTCTGGAATATGCAGTTTTCGACGTTTACGTCTTTACACTTGGAAATTTCGACCATTATACCCGCGTCGCACAAATCGTCAAGCACGATATCGGCGCCTGTTTCGAAATCCCTTCCCGTAAATCTCGTATCCCGGATTTCAATCTCGTTCGTCCCCGAAAACGTAAACAGCGCGTTGAAATAAGAGCGATTGCTTTCGGGCCCCGTTATCGTATGTCCGTTTCCGTAAATACCGTATTCCGATTTAAAAGCCACGTCGTCCTTTCCTTCGTTAAAAAACAACGACGACGATATTTCGCCAAGCGATATATCATTTTGCAGCACGACGTTCCCGTTAAGATAGCCGTAATCGCTGACGTAATACAGAATATCCGACGCCGACGTTACGTTAAGCCCCTCGACGATTATCGCGTTTTTACCGTCGATAAAAATGCTTTCGACGTTACGGGAAAAATCCACGATACCGTCCGAAAAAGCGGTCGAAGGGGTAACGATAACTTCGCTTTCCCCGGAAATTCCCGTACAATCGAAAATATCGAATCTGTTGCTCTGCACGCCGTCGTCGCCTACGACGCTTGTTCCTATATAAACGTCGTCGCAGTAAAAGCCTATATCCTCGTGCTTCGATACGAGGCCTTCGTTCGAAACAACGGCGGTATAGCCCACCAGCATATCGACGCCGACGGGCAATATAAACGCCGTTAACAACACGACGAGAAAAAACAGAGCCACTTTCCACTTGACCATAATTTCACCGTACAGGCAAAAACGACAGCGTCGCTGTCGTTTTTCCCCGCAGCAATAAGTTTATTTTACCACTTGTTATAAACTTTCTCGCAGAATGCGTACATATCTTTGATTTCGAGTACGGTGCCGTCGTCAAGCGTTACCGTACCGTTCCACAATCCGTGCACCTGATGAGAAAGCATTCCCACGTTAGGCAACATTACGCCCGAATGATTATCGTAATAAGGCGTCATCGTAAGTTCGAATCTGCCGTTCTCTTCGTGGAATTTCCACGGTTCCATCCAGCGTTTGTCGGGCTGATATTCGACGTCGACTTTGCCGAGTTTATGGCATTTTCCGTCGTACATAAGCGCCGTTTCGTAACCCTTTTCAGGATTGCCTATTCCCCAGGTGATTTCGAAACCGAACAATTTGCCGTCGATATAAGTCGTGCCGTTGCCCCAGAACCAGAAGTTTTTATGTTCCCATACTCCGCGTCCCCAGTCGAGAACGGTGAAAAGGTCGTCGCGGTTGCCGTCGATAACGGTGTCGCCGAATTTCACGAAACCCTTCGTGGGCATACAGTTGATTTTTTCCGTAAAGAAGAAACGGTTTTTATGCTGGTCGAAAGGATTCATAATGACGATACTTTCGCCCGTATAATTGTCCATTACGAATTCGCATTCGATTTTAGGGCTTTTCCAGTAAAGACGTCTCGTTTTCTCGGTGACTTCGAATTTCAAAGTCTTTTTGCCCTTCGTACGCTCGAAAGTATAGGGTTTCTCGCCGTTGCGGTTTACCGGGAATTTATCCGCCGTCGCAAGGTCGAGTATCATATCCGATACGGTTTCGCCCGTCCTGAGATTTACGTATCCGACAGTAGCCGCGGAAGCAAGCGAAATGTTGAAAAAGTTTAATTGCACGATATAATCTTTGCAACCGACCTGATAAAAATCCCACTCCTTGATTCTCCATTTCGATGTGGAAATGCATTCCCTGTTATACTCGATGATATTGCGTTTTGCATAACCGGGCTGGGCGAGCGTGCCGTCTTCGTTAAGAAGTTTCATCGGCGCGGTTATCTCGATTTGTTTACTCATAATTTCACACCTCTCTCTGATAATTTATACACAGTAAGCCTGCGCTTACGTTTTATCAAAGTCCTTCGTCGAATCTTTCGATTGTTCTTACCGCCGCCTCGAAACAATTTTCGAGCCCCGTTCTGTCGAGGTTATCCGCGGTATCTCTTCTCGTATGATAATAATCTTCGAGCTCGTGGCTCATAGCGGTTATTCCGACCGCTTTAAGGCCTCCCTGATTGAACCCCGCGCTGTCCGTTGCCCCGAAAGGCACGCTGGTTTTGATTATGGGTACGCCTACGTCGAGCGCCGCGTTATAAAACAGGTCGATTGCGTGAGGGTCGGAAGGCACGGTATTGTTAAGGTCGGCGACGTTTACGCCGAGGCAATCCGCATTGTGAATGGTATCGATGGAAAACACCAGCGTTTCGACGTCCTTAAAATCGTTTTTATGCGCCTCGCAAAAGGCCTTTGAACCGCGAAGTCCGGCCTCTTCGCTTCCTGTCAGTATTACGCCGATTTCAGTATTTTCAAGCGTTACTCCGTTATCTTTAAGCGCTTTCATAAGAGCAATGCTCATAAAGCAGCCCGTAAGGTCGTCGTTTGCTCCGTCGGATACGATTTTTTCGTTCCACATAAAATACATGCCTATCCAGAGAGGAACGAAAACAAGACAGACGTATCCTAAAATATTCGCGACGTTGCCGTGTAAAAAAGGCGAAGCCGCATATTTGTTCGCTATGCCGAGGATAATCACGACGAAGAAATACAACACTCCCACCATACTCGTAACGACGTGCGCGATATAACCCTTTCCGCCGAGATGGTAATTGAACGTCCACTCGAACGCGGCGTCCATATGTCCGTTGAACAGAATTCTTCTTTTTACTTCGCCCGACGGATGTTTTACGGCATAGAGATTATAAGACGTCTTTTTTACGAAAAGATTATCCACAAGCTTTTTATACATCACGAACTCGCCCGCCATTATAAACGTCGCGACGACAAACAGCACGAGAGACGCGACGGGTTGAAAGAAATACGCGACTAGACCTATAAGATACAGCGTTACGCTAAGATAAATCCAACCGTAAAAAGCCGACGGGTGCACGGGAAACGGCTCGAGACGAACTTCGTCCGCATAGGGTTTCAGAAGTTCTCCCATATATTCGGCCGCTTTTTTTTCGCCTTCGCTGCCCGAAGAGCGTTTTCCGAAAGTTTTAATAACTTTGCCGATATGGTCGATTATGAAATCGACGCTTTCTTTTTTGTTTTCGCGAATTTTTTCAAAACTCATACGTTCTCCTCTTTGCCCGCCTGGACGGGACTTCGTAAAATATTATTGTCTGTTCGCGCCGCTGTTAGCCGCGCTTGCGGGCGTATATAACTGACAATTTTCGGGGCTGATTATACCCTGTCTGCACATAGCGTCGAGGCACTGTTCCATACTGTACATTCCCGCGCTTCGGCTTGTCATCATAGCGTTCTGTAACTGATAGTTTTTGCCCTCTCTTATGATATTTTTAATGGCACCGTTACAAATCATAACCTCGGTTGCGAGCGAACGCCCGCCCTTGACGTTAGGCACGAGCTGCTGCGAGACGACGCCAAGAAGAACCATCGATAACTGCACTCTTATCTGTTGTTGCTGGTCGGCGGGGAATACGTCGATAATACGGTCGATGGAATTCGCCGCGCCCGTAGTATGTAAAGTCGATAACACGAGATGTCCTGTCTCTGCGGCAGTCAAAGCGGTGCGGATACTTTCGAGGTCGCGCATCTCGCCAAGCATAATTACGTCGGGGTCCTGTCTGAGCGACGCACGCAGCGCGCGGGGATAATCGCTCGCGTCACGACCTATTTCCCTTTGCGTGATGACGCATCGGTTGCCGGTGTAAGTATATTCTATAGGGTCCTCAATAGTGATTATATGCGCCGTTATGACGCGGTTAAGATAGTTGATAATGCTTGCAAGCGTCGTGGTTTTGCCGCTTCCCGTAGGCCCGGTGATAAGAATGAGACCGCTTTTTTTGACCGAAAGATTTTTCAGAACCTCGGGAATACCCAGCGCTCTGAAATCTCCCACTTCGTTGATTATGCGCCTTATCGATATGGAAAAACCGTTGAATTCGCGGTAGATGTTACACCTGAAACGCCTGTCGCCTATCGAGAATGAACTGTCGACGTCGCAGAATTGCTCGAATTCCACCATCTGTTTTTCGGTAAGAATATCCTGAATAAAAGAAAAGACCTGCTCTCTCGTCAAAACGGTGTCGTCGATTTGTTTCAGCGCGCCGGCAACTCGTGCTATCGCGCATTTTCCCGATTTGATGTGCAGGTCCGAAGCCTCGATTCTTTCGCAAAGTTTTAGATATTTGATAAGTGTGTTGTCTTTCATAAAATCCGTATATCCACCTGAAATTTATAAGTTTTAATAAAAAACTACAAATTCAGTTTACCATAACGGAAGACAAAAATCAACACATATCAGAAAAAACCGCCTATTGTAAAGTTTATTTTTTATCCTCTGTTTCGCAACCGTCGCTGACGTCCGTCCGGTCATTTCCTTCGTCCGTCGCAACCTCGTCGACTTTTTTCTCTGAAATCGCCGCGTCCGCCGTCTTTCCTTCATCGGAAACGGTCGCGTCTTTGTATAATTTTTCCGTAAAACTCCTGACGGCTTTTATCCTGTCCAGAACAATATACAGCACGAACGAAACGGCAACCGATACGCCGCCCTGAATGAAGTTTCCTCCGAGACTGCTGAACGATCCCGCCCAACCGTACATAAGAGCGCCCGCCAGATAATAGCCCAATACCATGAACAACGCCGACAGAATAAGACCGATAAAATCAATATAATATCTGCCTTTTTTATTTATCGTTTTCGCAAACAGACCGGCAATAAGCCCTTCGAGTCCTTTAATAACAAGAGTGAAGCCGGCCCAGTGCACGTATCCGCAGATAAGGTCGGCAAGCATACTGCCTATTCCTCCCACGATAAGCGCGGGTACGGGACCGGCAAAAAGCGCGGTAAGCATAATTATGGCGTCGCCGAAATTGATGTATCCTTCGGTAGCGGGCATGGGTATCGTAAGAGCGCCGACAGCAGTCGCAACAACCGTTAAAGCGCACATAACGCCCGTAAACGCAATTCTTAAAGTTCTGTTTCTGATTTTATCGTCGGTTTTCATAATGACATAATTATATTACGCCCGACGCGTCAGGTCAACAAACTTAACGGTACTTTCGACGCATACTACCGAAATTTTTACATTTGAGTACAAAAAAATACTTCCGTGCATTAAAAAACCGCCCGAAGGCGGTCTTTTACAATTCGCGGATTATTTAATTATCGGGGCGTCCCAGTGTTCGTCGGGCTCGAATCCCATAAGTTTCGCAACGGTTGCCGCGACGTTTGACAATCCGAACTCCCCTTCCGCAATTTCCGCGTCTGCGTTATAAATTATAAACGGCACGGGGTTAAGACTATGCGCGGTACGCACCGAAACGACGCCCTTTTTGTTTTTTTCAAGCATCTCGTCGGCATTGCCGTGATCGGCGGTAACGACGAGTATCGCGCCGTTTTTTTCGATTACGGGCAAAAGTCTCGACAAACCGAGGTCTACTGCTTCGACGCCTATAACCGTTGCGTCGAAATTTCCCGTATGTCCTACCATATCGCCGTTGGGATAATTGCATCTTATAAATCCGTATTTACCGCTTTCTACGGCCTCGATGACTTTATCGGTAACTTCGGCGGATTTCATCCAGGGACGCTCGTCGAAGGACACCTTATCGGACGGAATTTCTTCAAACGTTTCAAGCGCGTCGCTGAATTTTTCGCTGCGGTTGCCGTTCCAGAAATACGTTACGTGGCCGTATTTCTGCGTTTCGGATACAGCGTATTCGCTAACGCCTTTGTTCACGAGAAACTCCGACAAAGTATATCTGATTTTCGGAGGCTCCACAAGAAAACGTTTCGGCAGACGCATATCGCCGTCGTACTGCAACATACCCGCATATAAAACCTTCGGCATATTTCCTCTGTCGAAAGCGGTGAAATCGGCGTTATCGAACGCCATTGAGATTTCTATAGCGCGGTCGCCCCTGAAGTTGAACAGAATCACGCTGTCGCCGTCGCGCATCGCGCCCACCGGTTTTCCGTCTTCCGCGATGACGAAAGCGGGAAGATCCTGGTCTATTATACCGGGGGTCTCTTTACGGAAAGTTTCGATGGCGTCCGTCGCGGTTGCGAATTGTCTGCCTTCGCCGTAAACGTGAGTATAAAAACCCTGCTTTACCATATCCCAGTTGGCGAAATACCTGTCCATCGTGATTTTCATACGGCCGCCGCCCGACGCGATGCGTGCTTTGAAATCGCCGTCGTTCAGTGCCGCCATCGCCTTTTCGAGGATATCGACGTATTGAAGCGCGCTGGTTGCGGGTACGTCGCGTCCGTCAAGAAGAACGTGAACGAACGCCTTTTTTACGCCATCTTTTTTCGCGCCTTTTATAAGGGCGATGAGATGATTTATATTGCTGTGAACGTTGCCGTCCGACAGAAGACCGATAAAATGCATCGCTCCGTTATTCGCGACGCAGTTGTCTTTAAGTTCGCGCCAGGCGGAAGAATTAAAAATATCGCCGCTTTCGATGGCTTCTTCAACGAGTTTCGCGCCCTGCGAATAAACCTGACCGCATCCCAGCGCGTTATGTCCTACCTCGCTGTTGCCCATATCGTCGTCGGAAGGAAGTCCCACCGCCGTACCGTGCGCTTTTATGTAAGTGTGCGGGCAAGCGGCAAGCAATTTGTCGAGAGTGGGGGTGTTGGCTTTCGCGACGGCGTCTCCGAGACCCGTCGTCGATTTGCCCACGCCGTCCATAACAACCAGAACAACCTGTTTCGTCATTTTACTTCCTCAAAATTTACCACGCGCGCAAAATCGGCCGCTTTAAGCGACGCGCCGCCGATAAGACCGCCGTCTATTTCGGGCATAGCCATAAGTTCGTCTACGTTTTTGGTGTTCATACTGCCGCCGTACTGAATACGGATTTTCGTATCGGCGCAATTTCTGCAATAAAGGTTTGCAAGCGTATCGCGGATGACTTTGATTGTCGCGTTCGCGTCTTCGGCGGTAGCCGTTTTACCCGTGCCGATTGCCCATACGGGTTCGTATGCGACGACGATGTTTTCAAGTTCGGATTTATCGACGTCTTTAAACGCCTCGGTAGTCTGCCGAATAACGACTTCGTCGGTTTTGCCCGCCTCGCGTTCTTCAAGAAGTTCGCCTACGCAGATAATGGGTTTAAGTCCTTTTGCAAGCGCGGCTTTAACGCGTGCGTTGACGGTAGCGTCGGTTTCGCCGAAATACTGGCGGCGTTCGCTGTGTCCGATAATGACGTACTCGACGCCCAGTTCTTTAAGCATATCTGCGGAAATTTCGCCCGTAAAAGCGCCCTTTTCCGCCCAATGCACGTTTTCGGCGCCTACGTGAATATTCGTGCCTTTCGTAAGTTCGACGGCGGTTGCGAGGTCGGTATACGGCGTGCATATTACGACGTCGGCTTTCGCGTCTTTGACGAGAGGAATAAGTTCGGTAACGAGAGCCTTCGTCGCCGCTATCGTATTGTTCATTTTCCAGTTTCCTGCGATAATGGGTTTACGCATAATGTTTCTCCTTTATATCCTTATAAATAATTCGAAATAACGTTTATTTGTCGTTTAAGCATGCGATGCCGGGAAGTACCTTACCCTCGAAAAGTTCGAGAGAAGCGCCGCCGCCCGTCGAAATATGAGTCATTTTATCGGCAAATCCCAGTTGCTGTACCGCCGCCGCGCTGTCGCCACCGCCGATTATCGTCGTTGCGCCCGTGCCGTGCAACGCGGCAAGAGCCTCCGCAACGGCATACGTGCCTTTCGATAACGTGGGATTTTCGAAAACGCCCATAGGTCCGTTCCAGATAACGGTTTTGGCGTCTTTTATTACGTCTGCAAAAAGTTTTTGGGTTTTAACGCCGATATCGAGACCCATTTTATCGTCGGGAATACTCTTGCTGTCGACGTATTCAACCTCTAGGGGAGCGTCAATGGGGTCGGGGAACGCGGATACGACGGTGCTGTCGACGGGAAGATAAATTTTCTTGCCGAGGATATCCGCCTTATCGAGCATATCGGTGCAGTACTGAATTTTTTCATCGTCGATAAGCGACTGCCCTTCGCTGCCGCCTTCCGCTTTCAGGAACGTATATGCCATACCGCCGCCGATGATAAGCGCGTCGCATTTGTCAAGCAGATTGTTTATGACGTTGAGTTTGTCGGCGATTTTCGCGCCGCCGAGTACGGCTACGAACGGACGGACGGGATGCTCGAGACTGTCGGCCATTACCGATAATTCCTTTTCGATAAGGAACCCGCATACCGCAGTCTTTACGAAACCGTATTCGACGATTGCCGCGGTGGACGCGTGCGAACGGTGCGCCGTGCCGAAAGCATCGTTGACGTAAACGTCGGCGTATTCCGCAAGCGCTTTGCAGAAATTCTCGTCGCGACCTTCTTCGCCGGCGTGGAAACGCAGATTTTCGAGAAGAACGCATTCGCCCTCTTTAAGAGCGGCAACCTTTGCCTTAGCGTCGGGTCCGATAACGTCGGTTGCGAAAGTAACTTTATTGTCGAGAAGCTCGTTAAGTCTTTTCGCGACGGGCGCGAGAGAAAGTTTTTTGATGTCTTTCCCGGCCTTTTCGAGAGCTTCCTCGGTGGCTGCGGCGCGTTGGTCTTCGGGAAGGGCCTCGATTTTCGCCTTTTCCTTTTTGTTGAGTTTGAGTTTTTCGTCAAGCACGTTGTGCGGTTTCCCCATATGCGAGCAAAGCACGACTTTCGCGCCGTGTTCCATAAGATACTTTATGGTGGGAAGCGCGCCGACGATACGGTTTTCGTCGGTAATGACACCGTCTTTCATAGGCACGTTGAAGTCAACGCGCACAAGGCATTTTTTGCCCTTTACGTCAATGTCGGTTATCGTTTTTTTGTTCATAATCCGTCTCCTGAATTTTATTTGCTGATATATTTAATGACGCCCGGAAAAACGAGCGTCTATATAATACCATAATTTACCTTATAATGCAATCGTTTGTTAATATTTTGACGATTGACGCCGATTATTTATCGTCGTATCTCGTAAGACGGCCTTCTTCCTGTAAATCGTAAAAGGAATGCTGTCTGAGAGCCTCGTAAAGCACTATCGCCACGCTGTTTGAAAGATTGAGGCTTCGTATGCCCGTTCCCATAGGAATTCTTACGGCGCGGTCGTAATTATCGTGCAGAAGTTCTTCGGGCAGACCTTTCGTTTCCTTTCCGAAAAACAGATACGCGTCGTCGGGATACGATACCTCGGAGTAGCACCGTTTTGCTTTCGTGGAAGCAAAAAAGTATTCGCCGGGGTTTTTTTCGAAAAATTCGTCGAGATTTTTATATATGCTGATATCGCACTCGCTCCAGTAATCCAGCCCAGCCCGTTTTAAATATTTGTCCGATATTTCGAATCCGAGAGGTTCGATAAGATGCAATCTGCTTTTCGTTGCCGCGCAGGTTCTTACAATATTGCCGGTGTTTTGCGGAATTTCGGGTTCCACCAGAACAATGTTCATAATAAGTTTTCTCCAGTGAAATATTTGTCTGTCGTTTCGATAAGTTTTTCCATATCGTTCATATCGGTAATCGCCCTTCTGACCTCTTTCGCGTGGCGCGTGTTTTTTGCGTACCAGCACAGTTGCGCCTTCATCTGATTTATAACCGTGCGTTCGGGAAGATACGTTTTCAATACGGCAATATGCTGCATAATCGCGTCTTTAACGTTAAATTCGTAAGGTTTATCCTGTATTTCCGAAAATATATAAGGTCTACCCAACGCACCCCGTCCTATCATGACGCCGTCGCACGACGTTTCTTTTTTCATTTCGAGATAATCGTTTTTACATATTACGTCGCCGTTGCCTACGACGGGTATTTTCACCCTTTCTTTTACCCGTCTTATAACGTCGCGGTCGGCCTTGCCCGAATAAAACTGCTCTCTCGTTCTTGCGTGCACGCTGACGGCGCTGCCGCCCGCTTCCTCGATAACTTTTGCGATTTCGGGAGCGTTGACGCTGTCTCCCGAAAAGCCCGCCCGTATTTTTACGGTAACAGGTTTATCAGTGTTTTCTACCGCCGATTTCACAATCGCATACACTTTTTCGGGGTCGTTCATAAGCGCGCTGCCCTCGCCGTTTTTGATTATTTTCGGGACGGGACAACCCATATTTATGTCTATTATGTCAAACGGCTTTAAAAGAGGATGCTCAACCGCTCTTTTTATATATTCGGGGTCGCTTCCGAAAAGTTGAACGGCGACGGGGCACCCCTCTTCGGCGATTTTAAGAAGCGCTTTTGTATTAGGATTGCCATAACAAAGCCCTTTTGCCGATACCATTTCGGTTACCGTAAGTCCCGCGCCGTAAAGCGACGCTAGCCGCCTGAAACCCGCGTCGGTATAATTTGCCATCGGGGCAAGAATCAAATCGTTTTTCAGAACAACGTTTCCGATTTTCATATTTCTCTCTTCGGTTACTTATAGATTTCTTTAGCCTTGCGCCAGTATTCGTCAAGTACTGCGGCGTCGGACAAATCCTTTCCCGCTTTCAGTATCTCGCTTTCCATATATCTGAATCTTTTAAGAAATTTATCGCAGGACGCTTTCAGCGCGAGTTCGGGTTCGATATGGCGCCAACGCATGGGATTTACGGCCGAAAAGAGCACGTCGCCCGCTTCCATAGCGGCTTCGTCGTCGGGAGCGTTTCTGAACTCCTCGATTTCCTCGTAAAGTTTATCGAAAGTCCCTTCGATATTTTTCCAGTCGAATCCGCATTTTACCGCGACTTTCTGCATTTTATACGCGTATAAGAGCGCGGGAAGGTTTTTGGGAATTTTATCCATTTTATCGGCGTAACCTGCGTATTCTTTTTCGACGGATTTTGCCTCGGTCCAGTATTTCAGAGCCTCTTCGGCGTTCATCGCCTTGTCGCTGCCGAAAATATGAGTGTGCCTCGTTATGAGTTTATGACAAAGTCCCGAAACGGCGTCGCCGAAATCGTATTCGCCTTCGAGATTGCCGAGCATACAGTGAAATACGGCCTGCAACAGTACGTCGCCGCTTTCCTCGACCATACCGTCAAGGTCGTCGCGGTCGATTGCGTCCACAAGTTCGTACGCTTCCTCGATAAGGTTTTCCCTTATGCTTTCGTGCGTCTGCGCTCTGTCCCACGGACAACCTTTTTCGGAAAGCAGATAGTTCATTATGTTAAGAAGGTCGGTTACGTCGTGTCTTTTGGCGTCAAGATAATCCTCGGAAGGGACGACGAGAGTAGTTGCGTAAGAATATTTTTTTTCTCTGTCAAGGTCGACAAGAGATATGTATGTCAGTTTATCCGTCTTTTTGACAGAATTTACGAGAACGACTTTTTTATCCTCACCGTAAACGTCTATAAGTTTCAGTTTTAAATCGCTTGCCAGATATTTGTTGTCTATCTCGCGGATTACGACGGTATGTCGTTTATCGGGCGCAAAAACTCTGCCCGGAGCAACGGCATCGTATGCCGAGTAGCTCATAACCGAAGTATCGGGACACACGCCCGCAACGGCGCCTGCGTAACTGACGCCCGCTATTACTTCGAAATCGCTCGTCCTTTTTGCAAGTCGCGACACGGTTCCGTCGTCGAAACCGCCTCCGCATACGCAAAAAACGACGTCGCCTTTTTCGTTTTCGGAAAGCAAAGCGGCGATTATCCTTTCGTCGAGCGTATCGAAATCCTCGGCCTCGTCGTAAAGGCTGTCGAAAGTCTTTACGTCGGGCTTGTTTTTAATAAAGTAATCGAAAACGGGCGTCTTAGCCGTTTTTACGAAAACATTTTGTGCGCATTCGATTTTTTTTGCGGCGCGCACAGTCAGGTCGTCGGGATGCAGACCCATACCTATTACGGTTATCATATCATCTCTCCCAGAATCTGAGTTTTTTTGAAAATCTGTCAAAGCAACGCGAAAGCGGTATTCCGCTCAGTTCGCCGTCGTCGAATACCCGCGTTGCGGACAGCACGATGAAGTATACCGTAACGGACGTCAGCGCTCCTGCCGCAAGTGCCGCAAAAGTATTCGGAATTATCGTCGTCATAAGCGTCGCCACTCCTGCCATTATAGCACTTCCGACGGCCGTTGTACTAACGTTTTTAATCAGTTTAAGATTTTTTCCGACGAGAGAAACGTAAGACGTCGCGTTAAGTATAAATCCCGTCGCGCCGAAGACTATCGCTCCGTAAGCCGCGCCCTCAATTCCCGTGCGAATAATTAAAAACACGCTGACGGCCGTTTTAAGAACTACTGCGAAAACGTTGTTTACAATAACCCTGCCCGTCTTGTCAAGAGTCATAAGAATAGTCGAAAAAATTTCTCTCGCCGCGCACAGAGGAATGCTGAAACTGCATATTTTCATTAGTCTTATCGCGGCGGCCGTTTCCGTTGCGGACAACCGCGGATACAACAGTGTTACGACCGGCTCCGCAAAAACGAATACCAACGCCGCGGCGGGCAAGCCGGTTGCAAACGCTATTTTTATCGACGTGTTGCTTTTTGAGATGATTTCACCCGTCTGACGTCTTATCCGGGATGCGGAAATAACGGGAACGAGAGCGGCTGCAAGCGATAGAGTAAGCACCACCGGCATATTTATAACGCTCATTACCGTACCCGAAAAAATTCCGTAAGCGGCCGTTGCCGACGACGCGCTGCTTCCGACGGCTTTCAACAGGTTTACTATCAGTATACCGTCCGTAAACTGTGAAAACGGAACGATAAACCCCGCAAAAGCGAAAACGGAGGACGTTTTGAGCATACTTTTGCAGTTTTCGGAAAACCGTTCTTCGTCGAGGCTGACGGGAATGTTTTTTCTTCCTCTGACAAAGTACGAAATTAACATATACAAAAGAGCGGCGGCTTCGCTTACGGCAAGCCCCGTCAACGCGCCGTATACCGCGTATATCGCGCCGCGCGACGCCAGAAGATATGCAAGCGTTATGCCTGCGGCAAGTTTGGCGACCTGTTCCACAAGCCCCGATACCGCAGACGGCACGACGTCGTTATTGCCCTGAAACCAGCCGCGGTACATTGATAGCGCACCCGTAAACACGATACTCGGCACTATTAATAAATAGGCGTCGGCGATTTCCGGATTGCCCTGCAATACGGCAACGTATCTCCGTGCAAAAGCAATTATAAGACTAAGCGAAACCGATAAAACCGATACGCATACAAGCGCGCTTTTCAATACCGGACGGCTGTCTTTCTCAAGCGCCGCTCTTTCGCTCGTAAGCCTTGAAACCGCCACGGGAATGCCGCCGGTAGTAAACGCAAGTATCAGCGCGTATATTGAAAACACAAGTTGATACATTCCCATTCCTTCCGCACCGAGAATAGCCGTAAGCGGAACGCGATAGCAACCGCTTATCGCCTTTGCGAGGACGGAAAAAATCGCGAGTAAAGCCGCGTTACCCGCCATAGTACGTTTTTTCATTGTATAATATTGCTTAAAATATTTGCGGAAAGCTCGATAAGTTTAATCTTTGACGACAGTCCTTCCTCGCTCGTGAGAAGCAGTATTACTCCGCCGGCAACGTCTCCGCCGACGACGACCGGCGCAAAAATCTGCGCTCTGAAAACGTTGACGTCGTCGCCCGTCAGAGCAATGCCGTCCTCTTTAAGAAAAGTGCGCGTAATCCTTTCGCAAAAGGTTTTCGTAACTCTGTTCAGAATCTGCCTGTCGATATAATCCTTTTTGTTTTCACCAGCCGCCGCAACCACTTTGTCGTTATCGGTAATCACAACCGTTCCGCCCGCCGCAACGGACAGGCTTTCGGCGACTTCGTCCGCAAACCTCGCGAGCGTTGCAAGACTGGAATACTTTTTCAGCACCAGGCTGTTATCTTCGACGAAGATTTCCATTTCCTCGCCTTCTCTGAGTCTCATCGTACGTCTGATTTCTTTGGGAATCACAACGCGTCCCAATTCGTCGATTCTTCTTGTTATTCCGGTAGTAAGCATAAAAAAAACCTCCCGAGGGTAGTATCCGCAGGAGGCAAGTAATTATGCAATGCAAATTATTGTTGTTCGTTAATTTTGTACGACAGTACGAACAGGCTGTCGCTCATGTTGATATTTTCGCAAATAACGCCCTCGGCAACGCCCGAAAGGTCAACCGGAGCAAAATTCCAGAAGTGCTTTACGCCAAGTCGCACGAGGTTTTCGGCAACGTCTTTGGCATATTCCTTCTGAACGCATATCGCGGCTATATCCACCGGATGCGTATTGATATACTCCGCAAGCCTGTTTACGTTCAGAACCTCGACGCCCTCCGGCACTTTCTGAATAACGGTAGGGTCGACGTCGAACATGGCTCTTACGAAAAATCCGTCGTCGGCAAAGCCGATGTATCTCGCAAGCGCCTTGCCTATATTGCCGCAACCGATGATAATTATATTGTGCTGTTGGTCAAGCCCGAGAATAGACGCGATTTCGGAGCGCAGTTTTCCGACGCTGTAGCCGTATCCCTGCTGACCGAATTCTCCGAAATTCGAAAAGTCCTGTCTTACCTGCGACGCCGTAACGCCCAGGTTTTTTGCAAGTTCCGAACTGGACACGCGTTTTACGCCGTCCCGCTCCAACTGTTTTATATATCTGTAATAGCGTGGAAGTCGTTTGATAACCGCTTCCGAGATTGTACATTTTTTTGCCATAATAATCAGTCGTCCTTACAATTCCACGCGGGTACGAAGAGCCGTCGATAAGGTCATTTCGTCCGCATACTCTATTACGCTGCCTTCGGGAAGGCCTCGCGCTATACGGGTTACTTTAATTCCGAGAGGCTTAATAAGTCGTGCGATATATAAAGCCGTCGCCTCCCCTTCAACGTCGGGGTTCGTTGCGATGATAACTTCTTTTACTCCGTCGAGTCTGTCAAGCAGACCTCTGATGTTTATGTCGTCGGGACCGACGTGCTCGATAGGACTTATTACGCCGTGAAGCACGTGGTAAACTCCCTTATAGGATTTTACCTTTTCGAATGCCTGAACGTCTTTGGGTTCCTTCACTACGCAGATAACCGACTTATCGCGCGTTTTGCATATATCGCATACGTCCCCGTCGGTATAATTTCCGCAAACTTTGCAGAATCTGACCTTCTGCTTGACGTCCCTGAGCGCCTCGATTAAGTCCTCGACTTCGGCGTCGCTTCGCTTTAATATGGAATAAGCGTAACGAGCCGCCGTTTTTTCGCCTACTCCCTCGAATTTCGTAAACTCGGCGATGAGTTTAGCAAGAGGTTCGATATACGGCATCAGAACAGACCGCCCATTCCGCCGGCAAGAGGCCCCATAAGTTCCTCCTGAAGGCTTTCGACTTTCGATACGGCGTCGTTAAACGACGCTACGATAAGGTCTTCGAGCATCTCGATATCCGTCGGGTCCACCGCTTCGGGCTTGATTTTTACGGCGGTAACCGTTTTGTCGCCCGTCATCGTGATTTCCACCATTCCGCCGGCCGCGCTGCCCGTTACTTCGGAATTTTTAAGTTCTTCCTGCGCGCGCTGCATATCGGCCTGCATTTTTTGCGCCTGTTTTAAAATCTGCTGCATATTTCCGCCGCCGAAACCGCCGCCGGGAAAACCGCCTTTACCCATATAAATACCTCCGTTATTTGGTAATTTTAAAATCATCTCCGAACACGTTTTTCAGTCTGGAAACGACGTCGTCCGCCGACGCTTTTTCAACGCATACGGACAGTTTATACTTTTCCCCCGAAAGGGTAGCCAGTTTGTTTTCTATAAGCGCGGCGTTCGCAAAAATACGTACTATCGCGGCGTCCGCCTCGTTTGGAAACGTAACTTTGAATACGTTTCCTTCCGCGCTGATTGAGGAATACTTGTTCATCGCTATTCCGAGCGCGAAACATTTTTCCTTTCCGACTATCTCCGTACGACAATTATCCCACAATACTTCGGGAAGGACTTCTAACCGCTCATTTTTTTTTTGCGGCGCGTTTACGGGTTTTGCCGTTGCGCCGCCGCCTATTGCCGCTTCAAGTCTTCTGACTCTGTTTTCGAGTTCGCTCGTGCCGTAATCGCAACACGCCCGGACTGCAGTCGCCTCGAACATTATTCGCGGTTGAGTGCTGAATCGCAACTCCCCCGAAAGACCGTTGAACGAATCGAGTACGTACAAAAGTCTGTCGTTGTCCGCAGAAGACGCTATTTCCGCCAGTTTATCGAAAATATCTTTCGGAAGTTTCAGAACTTCGGCGGCGTTTGAACAGTTTTTTATAAACAAAGCGTTTCTGACCGCGGTTGCCACGTCCTTATCGAGAACGGCTATATTCTTGCCGTATCCCGCAAGATTGTCGATTATGGTAAGAGTTTTCTGTACATCCCTTCCGATTACCGCGGCGGCAAGTCCTATTACCGCGTGAGGGTCGGAAGCGCCGAGAACTTCAAGGACGTCGTCGTAACCTATATAATCTCCGCAATACGCGACGCACATATCCGCAACGGACAGGCTGTCGCGTACGCTGCCCTCTGCCGAAGTCGCGATAAGATTTATCGCTTCCTCCGAGTATTTCCTGCCTATATCGTCGAAAATACTTTTGAGATTGCCGGCAATTTCGCCGACGGACAGAAGTTTAAAATCAAACCTCATACAACGCGATAAAATCGTTTGCGGAAGTTTATGCACGTCTGTCGTTGCAAGAATGAAAACGACGTGAGAAGGCGGCTCCTCGAGAGTTTTAAGCAAAGCGTTGAACGCGCTTTGCGAAAGCATATGCACCTCGTCGATAATATAAACCTTGTATTTGCCCGAAACGGGCGGATATTTCACCTTTTCGCGAAGGTCGCGGATTTCGTCGACCGTGCTGTTGCTTGCCGCGTCTATCTCGAGAATATCCATATTGCCGGGATTCTGCAGTTGCAAACACGTCTCGCAACGTCCGCACGGACTGCCGTTTACGGGACTTTCGCAATTAATCGCCCTCGCAAAAATACGGGCGACGGTAGTTTTTCCCGTGCCCCTCGTTCCAGTAAACAGATACGCGTGACTGATATTGCCCGAATTAATCTGGTTGACGAGCGTCCTGACGATATGAGATTGTCCGATAACCTTGTCGAACGAATCGGGACGATATTTTCTGTACAACGAAATATGCGACATTTTCTGCACCTTATATTATTTAACAGTATATAACATAGTCTCCGAATTTGCAACCGTTTAAAAGGTCGGCACCAAATTTTTGTAACCCGTGATAATGGCAAGATAGGTGAATCTGATTGCCGCGTTATAGAGATTTCCCGTTGCTTCGCTCGACAATATGTTTTTCAGCATGGCGTCCGTCGCGATGAGTTCAGTCTTAATTCTGATATATTCTTTTCTGTTTGCGTTATTTGATATTTCGTCAAGTTCGCCAGTTAACGTTTTAATTTCTTTTTGTAAAGCCGCTATTTTGTTATTTGCGTCTCTTTTAGTAATCGCACCCGTTTCATAATCCGCGCTTACTCCGTAAAGCGACGCAAACACCTTGTCGGCGTAAGTCAGCACGTTTTTCACTTTTTCCCGTTTTGTTTTGTCACACCACCCGAGATACGGGGTTTTAATCGTTATTTCGTATATACAGCCGTTGTATCCGGACATTCTTCTGCATACTTTTTCGGCGTCTTCGCGGTTTGCGTAGGCGCTTACGAGAAGATAGTATTTTTTATCGTACAGGACGTAACCGGCTCCGCCCAGTTCTTTAATCTCGTCCGCGCCGATGAGAGCAAGACTTTCGTCTTCGAAACTGTCCGCCGCCACCGCATAGTAAACGGTGTCGGTTTTTTTCTTTTCCGCAATAAGGTTCATCAACGTTCCTCTTCCCGATAACTCCGCAAGGACAAACGTCAGCGAAAAGCATAACAATATTGTAACGGTAACGAAAAACGCTTCCCTGTCAATCCGCGATTTTTTATCTTTTTTGCAAGGCCTGTCGGGGCGAACGTCCCTGCGTTGTCCCCCCGTTTTTTTGCGCGACGGAAGCGCGTGTCTGCCGTCCTCGCGCCACAAATACGATTTATAGCGATACTCGTCGTAATATACCGGATTTGAAAGTTTTTTCGACATAAAAAAATACCCTTGTAATAAGGGTATTCGTGTTTATGTGCGAATTTAACTTATTCCTCGCAATATCTTTCGACGAGAATATCGGCTTCGTCAAGAATCCGCTTTGCGAAATCGTCGGGATAACCCTCGCGGTAAACCACCCTTTTAATTCCGCTGTTGACAATCATTTTTGCGCATATGCTGCACGGTTGATGCGTGCAGTAAAGCGTTGCCCCTTCAAGCGACACGCCCAGTTTTGCCGCCTGAATAATCGCATTCTGCTCGGCGTGGACGGCATAACAGAGTTCCGCCCTCGTCCCCGAAGGAATTTTAAGGATATCGCGCATGCACTCGCCTTTTTCTACGCAGCTTTTAACGCCTGACGGTGCGCCGTTATAGCCGGTTGTAAGTATTCTTTTGTTTTTGGTTATGACCGCGCCTACCTGACGTCCGGTACGGTAACAGCTGGACCAGGTTGATACCACGTTTGCCATTTCCATAAATCTTTTGTCCCATTTATCCATAACGAAAACCTCTTTAACCTATTCTTTACCTATACTGTAATTTAATTATATATTAACAAACTTTTGGTAATATATCAAATAAAACCTTATTACGCGCGGTTGAAATTTGCGAAAAATTTTTAATTTTTTATGTCATAAACCTATTGACATCGCATAATATTGCGTGTATAATTACCATTGATTTAGCAATCAAGGCGTTTGAGTGCTAAAATTTACTTAAAAATGCAAAACAAAATCGGAGGTTAGTTTAAGTATGACGATTAAACCTTTGTTTGACAAAGTTGTCGTAAAATCAATCGAAGCGGAAGAAAAAACCGCAAGCGGCATTATTCTTCCCGGCACCGCTCAGGAAAAACCGCAGATGGCGGAGGTCATTGCCGTAGGTCCAGGCGGACTTGTCGACGGCAAGGACGTAACCATGCAGGTAAAAGTGGGCGATAAAGTTTTGTACAGCAAATACGCAGGAAGCGAATTCAAACTCGACGGAAACGAAGTTATCATTCTTCGCCAGAACGATATTCTTGCAATAGTATCGGAATAAGGAGGCTTTTATAATGAGTAAGGAATTCAAATACGGTGAAGACGCTCGCCGTTCTCTCGAAAAGGGCGTCGATACGTTGGCCGACGCGGTCAAAATCACTTTGGGGCCTAAAGGAAGAAACGTTGTTCTCGATAAAAAATTCGGCGCGCCTCTCATCACCAACGACGGCGTAACGATAGCCAAAGAAATCGAACTCGAGGACGCTTTCGAAAATATGGGCGCCCAACTCGTAAAAGAAGTTTCGGTAAAAACCAACGACGTTGCCGGCGACGGCACGACCACGGCGGCATTGCTGGCACAGGCAATTATCCGCGAAGGTATGAAAAACATAGCCGCGGGGGCTAACCCGATGGTCTTGAAAAAAGGTATCGCAAAAGCTACCGAATATACCGTAGAGGAACTCAAAAAAATCAGCAAACCCATTGAAAGCAAAACCGCAATAGCGCAGGTGGCAAGCGTATCTGCCGGCGACGAAGAAATCGGCACGCTCATTTCGGACGCTTTCGAAAAAGTCGGCAAAGACGGCGTAATCACCATCGACGAAAGCAAAACGATGAAAACCGAACTCGACGTCGTCGAAGGTATGCAATTCGACAGAGGTTTCGCTTCTCCCTATATGATGACGAATCCCGACAAAATGGACGCCGTTCTCGAAGAACCTCTTATTCTTATCACCGATAAGAAAATCAGCGTATTCCAAGATTTGCTCCCCGTTCTCGAACAGGTCGTCAAATCGGGACGCAGTCTGTTTATAATCGCCGAAGAAGTCGAAGGAGAAGCTCTTACCGCTCTTGTCGTCAATAAGCTTAAAGGCGCAATCAAATGCGTTGCCGTCAAGGCTCCCGGCTACGGCGACAGACGTAAAGCAATGCTCGAAGACATCGCGATTCTCACGGGCGCAACGGTTATTTCGTCCGACCTTGGATACGAAGTCAAAGACGCTACGCTCAATATGCTCGGCAGCGCGAAAATGGTTCACGTCGATAAGGACAACACCACTATCGTCGACGGCGCGGGCGACCCCGAACTCATCAGACAACGCGTTCAGGCCATTCAGCATCAGATTGCGGAAAGCACCAGCGATTACGATAAGGAAAAACTTCAGGAGCGTCTTGCAAAACTCGCCGGAGGCGTTGCGGTTATCCGCGTAGGCGCCGCTACCGAAGTTGAAATGAAGGAAAGAAAACTCCGCATCGAAGACGCTCTTGCGGCAACCCGTGCGGCAGTCGAAGAAGGTATCGTCCCGGGCGGCGGAATTGCCCTTCTTTCCATCAGCAATAAGGTTATGAAGTACGCAAACACCTTCTCGGGCGACGAAAAAACGGGTGCTATTATCGTTGCGAAATCTCTTGCCGCTCCCATAAAACAAATAGCGGCAAACGCAGGCGTTGACGGAGGCGTTATCGTCGATACGGTTCTCCGTTCGAAGAAAGCAAACTTCGGCTACGACGCGTTGAAAAACGAATTCTGCGATATGGTTGAGCAAGGTATTCTCGACCCGACGAAAGTTACCCGTTCGGCTTTGCAGAACGCGGCAAGCGTATCCGCTACCCTTCTTACCACCGAAGTTGTCGTTGCCGATAAACCCGAGCCCGCACCCGCAATGCCTCAGGCTCCTATGGGCGGAGACATGTACTAAGCCTATAAATGATAAAAGCACCGTAAATACGGTGCTTTTTTTTATAGTTAATAATTAAAAAACCCGCTGTTTGCGGGTTTTATCATACGGATATCAAGTCCGTAAAAGTTCGTCCTGCGTTTCGACGTGCGGGCGACGTTTGGATTTTAAAGTACGCACCAGCGCGGCTATTCCGAATACGCCTGCAACAGCCGCTATCGATACGGCTATCGCAACGATAAGTTGCCACGGAAATTCGTCGCCGCCCTTAACGCGTTCCCACATATTCACGACGCTGTCGTTTTTATCGCCGAAGTCCTGCATAACCCCGAGTTTTCCCTCGGTATCGTTCTCGAAAACGGGATAGCGTCTTTCGTCGCTGAAAAACTCCGTCAGGTCGTAAGTTACGTCGTCGAGGGTATAAAATATGCCTTCGCCTTCGTCGTATTCCGCCATTTCTTCGGCAGAAATTTCATAGGCGTATTCGTTTTCCACAAGACACGCGATTGCCTCCTGAGTAAATTCGTCGTGCGAATCGTAAAAAGATACGGGATTGTACGAACAGGTGTAACCGATTTCCATCATATTGCGCATCGCAACGTCGGGACGGCACATAAAATTGATAAATTCTTTCGCCGCCGACACGTTCTGCGCCGTCGTGGGAATCGCCCATCCGTCAAACCAGATATTGCCGCTGTCGCCGGGAACGAAATAATCGAGTTTATAGGAATCGGTCGCTTCGTCGTAACTCTCCTCGATTGCGTACAAGGCGTCTCCCGACCAGGCGAGGTCGACGTAAGCGGCCTCGTTAATCATATCGTCCTTTCCGAAATCGACCTCGTAACCTTTCAGATGTTTCCTCTGCTCCATAAGTACGCTTTCGCACATTTTGAGCAGGTTGTCGTCGACAGTGTTAATCAATTCCTCAATCGATAAACTTTCGTATTCGGTGCCGTCAAGCAAGCCCTCGTCCTTAAGATATACCACCGTTGCCACGTAGACGTCGCGAACGCTGTCTTTCATAAGGATTTTACCTTCGAGGTCGGGATTTCCGTTTTTATTCCACAGCAATCCCCAGCCCGTTGCGAGATCGTCCTCGGTAACCTTTTCGGCGTTATATAAAATGCCGAGAGTTCCCCACATATAAGGCACGAAATAGTCGTTCATACCCGCGCCGTCGCCGTCTTTGGGAAAAACCGCGTCTACTCTTTCGCGGATTGCGGGATAAACGTTATCGACGTATTCGTATTCCGACGACGACATATCGAGTTTTTGCAAAAGACCTTTTTTCATCAGTTTTTCTATTGCGTACTCGCTGGGACAAATCAGGTCAATCTGACTGTCGCCTTTAATAATTTCGGTCATCATCGTCTCGTTCGTATCGAACATACTGTAAACGACGCTGATTTCGTTTCCCGTTTTTTCTTTGTAATATTCCTTGAACAGCTCGAGATTATCGGTATTTATATAGTCTGCCCAGTTGTAAATCACGAGTTTTTCCTTTTTGTTTTCGCGGTTTACCGTTACTATTCCGGCGATACTTCCTCCTACGACAACCGCCGCGATTATCGACACGATAAGGATTTTAAGCACTTTGGTTTTCACGCTTTTACCTCCTTTCTGACGGTTTTATCCCGTCTTGCCTTGATAACGTTAACTACGAGAATAGTCGTAAGCACCACTATAAATATGATGCTGAATATCGCAAACCAGAAAGGCGACAAACCCTGTATTCTCGCGTCGGCGTAAATATAAGTGGACAAAGTGTTTATTCCGGTTGCCGCGCCTTTGTTAATCTGCGTAATGATAAAGTCGTCCATCGACAGAGTAAACGCCATCATAAATCCCGACAGAATGCTTGGCGTAAGTATGGGAAGAATAACTTTGAACATCGCTTTCATCGGATTTGCGCCAAGGTCGAGCGCCGCTTCGTAAACGTTATTGTCCATCGTTTGCAATTTCGGCAACACCGAAAGTATGACGTACGGCGTACAGAAACTTATATGCCCTATTATCAGTCGGAAATAGCCTGCAGGAAAAGAGAACGTAACGAAAAATATCATCAGCGATACCGCCATAACTATTTCGCTGTTGATTATCGGCAGTTGGTTTACGTTTTCCACAACCTTTCTCGCTCGGGGTTTAAGACAGAATATGCCTATTGCCGAAAACGTTCCGATTATGGTAGACACGACGCTCGAAACAACGGCGATAATCAGCGTGTTTTTAAGCGCGGCAAGAAGCTCGGGCGTTTTATCGGACGTGAATATCGATTTGTACGCCTCGAAGCTGAAACCGTTGTCGAACGTGAAAAGCGATGTATTGAAAAACGAGAATATTATTATGAGAATTATCGGCGCGTATAAAATCGCAAGCAATATATACAGATATGCCTTTGCAAGCACTTTTTTTACCATAACGTCCTACCTCCCGAAACCGTATTCGTTTTGCTGAATCTGTTCAGAACGAAGTTGGATATGAGAACGATAATTATCATCACGAGACTCATTACCGAGCCCACTCCGTATAATCCCTGGTCGAACTTCATCTGAATGCTGTCGCCGAAAAGAAATACCGTGCTGTCGGACAACAACTGGCTTATGGCAAACGTCGAAATCGTAGGTATAAAAACCATCGTTATTCCGCTCAGAATGCCGGGAAGAGACAAAGGAAGTATGGTTTTCGTAAACACCTGAAAACGGTCGGCGCCTAGGTCTTCGGCAGCCTCGATATAGTTTTTGTCAATGCTTGAAAGCACCGTATGCAGAGGCAATATCATAAACGGCAGATAGTTATACACCATGCCGAACACGACCGTTCCCATCCCCAACGGAACGTTCAGCGATACGAAAATGGCTTTTGTCGCAAGCGTTCTAATAAGAAAATTCACCCACATCGGCAGAATAAACAGCAATACGAATATCTTGCTTGCGCTGTATCTTGCCAGAAAATATGCCGCGGGATAACCTATGACTATGCATATTATCGTGGTTAAAAGTCCGACGAGTATCGAGTTTCCCAGTACGACGAGACTTGACTTTTCGGTAAAAAATATCGCGAAGTTTTTAAAACTGAATTTGCCGTCGTATATAAAGGCGTTAGCGAGAATAAGTACGAGAGGCGTAACGACGAATATAAGAAGAAACAGCATATACGGATAGGCGAACGCCTTTCTCGTAAACCTGAATTTTTTAAGTTTTTCTTTCATCAAAGTGCCTCCACGATGATATCTTCGGGTTTGATATTGATACCTACCCTGTCGCCTTTAAGCCACTCGTCTTCCGTATCCACGAAGAAGTCATAGTCATAGTCGGTGCGCAGAATAACCTGATAATAACTGCCCTTGTATATGCTCGACACGACGTCGGCGCCTACTGTGCCGTCGGCCTCATCGTCCGTAACGTCGATTTTATTGAACGGAACGGACACTTTAACTTTGGTTCCGGCAGGAAGAGTGCTTTGAGTTTTGAAGTCAGCTTCGCACATTTTTACGACGCCGTCTTCTTGCATTTCTGTTTCGTATTCGTTTATTATGCGCGATTTGTGCATAATATGAATTTCCTCTTTGGGAATGAAAATACCTATTTCTTCGCCGACGTTGCACTCGGTATTCTCGACAATCTGCAACTCGTTTCCGTTTGCGTCGCACAGAATATCGTAGTGGTCGCCTTTGAACACGCAGGACGTTACCGTTGCGGTAAGTTGACCCTTCTCGGCGTTTTTGCCCTTCGTTATGTATATATCCTCGGGACGAACGATAATATCAACGGGTTCGTTCGGTTTGAATCCTTTATCCACGCACTCGAATTCGGTGCCGATAAAACTGCATTTATAGTCGTCTATCATTATACCCGAAACGATGTTGCTTTCGCCTATAAAGTCCGCTACGAAAGCGTTTGCCGGTTCGTCGTAAATCTTTCTGGGCGTCCCGATTTGCTGTACCTCTCCGTCGCGCATTACGACAATGGTATCGCTCATCGTAAGGGCCTCTTCCTGGTCGTGGGTGACGTATACGAAAGTTATGCCAAGTCGCTTATGCATATCCATAAGTTCAATCTGCATATCCTTCCGCATTTTAAGGTCAAGCGCGCCGAGAGGCTCGTCAAGAAGCAACAGTTTAGGCTCGTTGACTATCGCCCTTGCAATTGCGACGCGTTGTTGCTGTCCGCCTGACAGGCTGTTGACGTCGCGGTGGCCGTAATCCTCGAGGTCCACCATTTTCAGCGCATGGTTTACCTTTTCGGCAATTTCCGCTTTCGTATATTTGCGCATATTATCGAAAGTCCTGCCTTTTTTATCGGTATAGGTCGTACCGTCGGGTATGGTTTTGAGTTTTAAACCGAAAGCGATGTTGTTGAAAACGTTAAGATGCGGGAAAAGCGCGTATTTCTGAAACACCGTATTGACGGGACGCTTATGCGGCGGCAAATCGGTGATGTCCTCCCCGTCGAAATATATGCGGCCCGACGTAGGTTTTTCAAAGCCCGCTATCATTCTTAAAGTGGTGGTTTTTCCGCAACCGGACGGGCCGAGAAGAGTAACGAACTCGCCGTGTTTTATGGAAATGCTTTCGTTACGCACGACGGTCTTGCCGTCGTACTCTTTTGTTACGTCTTTGATTTCGATAATATTGTTTGCCATAATCAATCCTCTCCTAAAAAGTGGGCGGGCTTGACACCCAGATTATTTTTGCCGTTGTATTTTTCGTATTTTTAATATAGTGAACCTTATTGCTGACAAAATAAAAGCTATCGGATTTTTTACATTTATAGGTATTGTTTCCGATGACTATTTCTATTTCGCCTTCGAGTACGTATCCGAACTCCTCTCCTTCGTGCGGCATATCTTTGGATAACGTCGTCTGCGGGGCTATTTCCGTATAAATAGGCTCCATTTCGTTTTTCTGACTGTTTGGGACAAGCCATACGATTTTCTGTCCGTCGCCCTCTTTTTCGAAAAAGTCGTCCCTGGTAAAAACGACCTGCTCGGGCGTTTCGTCGCTGAAAAAAGTTTTAAGGTCGCTTCCAAGGGCCACCATTAAATCGTTGAGCGTAGGTATCGTCGGCATCGTAAGATCGTTTTCCAACTGACTGATATAGCCTTTCGTGAGCTCGCATCTGTCGGCAAGTTCTTCCTGAGTAAGACCGCAGCGCAGGCGCAGATTTTTCAGTTTCGTTCCGATTTCCATATATCCTCCTCAAAGATTTTTCGGTTTAGTATCGCTAAACGCCGAAAATAACGGTGTTTTGTAATTTTAAGAAAAAAGTTTACGATTACTAAACCAAGCGATTGATATGTATTATATGAAATATACAAATAAATGTCAACGGAATATACGCATATATTCGCTTATTTTCGTCAATATGCGCAAATTTTTTATCCGGATGTTTTAAAGGACGGATTTTACGGAAAAATTTTCCTTGAAAAAGAAAAGGCACACGGTGTACCGTGTGCCTGTTTTCGGTTGATAAAAGTCAGTCGACGAGCTGCGACGACAATGCAAAGCGTTTTACCGATTCGGCGCTGCTTTCCGCCTGTTTTTTGGTGTCGTAAGTTTCGCCAACGTAAATGCTGTTGCGGTTTTTGATGATAAATTTGAATCTTTTGTTTTTATCCATATCCACGCGGACGGTCGTCGCGGGGTCCTGCATATTCCTTTTGAACGTTTCTATGCCGTCCATACAGGATTTTTTGCTTGCATATTCGCGGCTCTCGTACAGAAGCTGGCCGTTGTTGGCATAAAGATAGAAAAGATACAAGTCGCCGTAAACGCACTCGATTTTATATTTTCCCGTAACCGTTGCGGTTTTCTTAGCGGGGGCCTCTTCTTTTACGGGAGCTGCCTTTGCAGGCGCTTCTTTAGCCGCGGGCTTCTTTGCGGGAGCGGTTTCTTTTGTTGCTGCTTTTTTTACTTCCTTTGCCATATTTATAACCCCTTTTTAATTATTATCCTTCCTGAAGTTCGGAAACGGGAGCAAAACGGATAACCGATTCGGCGCTTCTCTCCGCCGCCTTGGCCGTAGAATAAGTTTCGCCGATATATATGCTGTTTCCTTTTTTGAAGATGTATTTGTATCCGCCGTTCTTGTCTACGTCGACGCGGTGCTCGCCGGCAAGAATATTCTTTTTAAAGGTTTCTATGCCGCCTTTGCAGGAATTATAGCTTGCGTATTCGCGACTCTCGTACAAGAGCTGGCCGTTGTTGGCGTAAAGTCTGAACTGGAAAGCGTAACCCGTGTCCTCGATAATATATTTACCGACGACTTTCGGTTTTTCGGTTTCCTCCTCCTCTTCGGCAACGGGCGCGGGAGCGGGCTCTGCTTTTTTCTTTGCAGTTTTGGCAGGCGCTTTTTTAGCGGGAGCTTCCGCGGTCTTTTCGGTTGTCTGTTTCTTCGGCGACGCCTTCTTTGCAGGCTTGCTTTCTACCGGTGCTTCTTCGGCAACGGGCGCGGCTTCTTCTGCGGGTTTCTGCTCTTCGCGAGCTGCCTTCTTGGGTTTGACGTTGATTTTTGCCTTACCCCAGCTGTCGTCCTCGAAAGGCTCGTTATTAGAGGGTTCGATATAAGTTTTTTCCTCCTCTGCGGGCGACGGAACAACGGGAGTAATCTCCTCGGCGGGTTCGCTTTCCTCTGCGGGTTCAACCGTCTCGGGAATTTCGTCGGGAATTGCCTCGGGCGCTTCATAAGCGGTCATATCCACCTGCGTCGGTTCTTCTGCGACGGGCGCGAGAGCCGCGTACTCCTCCTCGGCGAAAGTCTCGTCGCTGAAAGTTTTTTCATCATCGAAACGTGAAACGGGTGCGGCGGCGGGAACTGCTGCGGAAGCTGGCTGCGCAACGGGAGCGGGCGCGGGAGCGGATACGGCGGCGGGAGCAACTGCGGGTTTCTTTTGCGCTTTTGCTTTTTCGGCACGGGCTTTTTTAGCCTTTTTCGCAGCCTTTTTGGCCTTGCTCTTCTTTGCGCCGACAACGATAAGCGCGATAATACCCGCAAGCAACAATGCGGCGCCTGCGATAATCAGATAAAACGCGACGGGTTTGTTCTGAAGAAGGTTTACGAAAAAATCTTTAACCGTAACGGTAAAGAAAACTACGACTTTCTGCCAGAATTCCTGCACTCCGGCACTAACACTCAATGAAGTAAACATACTGCAACTCCTATATAACCCAAAATTAAAAACAAAATATACGAAATATTATGTATATTATATCACAATAAATTTATGTAAGCAAGGTTTTGAAAATATCATTTTGTCAAAAATCGAGTTTTTTTTCATGATAAAACTTTATTGTCCGAATACGCCGAAAATATGTTTGCGGCAGTGTATTTTGCTTGCAAAAATTACCGTGAAATGCTAATATATTCTAAGTAAATCTTTCGAGGTGTTTTATGAATAACGTAACAATTTTCGACCACCCTCTCATCACCCATAAAATTGCAATAATGCGTGACGAACGCACCGGAAGCAAAGAATTCCGCGAGCTTGTCGAGGAAGTAGCAATGCTTATGGCATATGAGGCTCTTCGCGATATCAATACGAAAGAAATAGAGGTTAAAACCCCTATTGCGACAACTAAAACGCGCGTTGTTGCAAAAGACCTGGCAATTGTGCCTATTTTACGCGCAGGACTCGGCATGGTAAACGGCATACTTGCGCTTATTCCTACCGCAAAAGTCGGACACGTAGGTTTATATCGCGACCACGAAACTCTCGAACCTCGCGAGTACTATTGCAAACTGCCCGACGACATTGCCGAACGCGAAGTCATAATTCTCGACCCCATGCTCGCAACGGGCGGCAGCGCTATCGCCGCAATAGACTTTATCAAAGCGCGCGGTTGCCGCAATATCAAGTTTATGAGCATTATCGGCGCACCCGAAGGAATTGAGAAAGTTCACGAAAAACACCCCGACGTACATATTTTCGTCGGTTGCAAAGATTCTCATCTTAACGAGCACGGTTATATCGTTCCCGGTCTCGGCGACGCAGGCGACAGAATTTTCGGCACGAAATAAACGATACGTTCTTACGTTTTCCTGTAACCCCCGGCTTTCGTCAGGGGTGTTTATTTATTTAAAAACGTAAAATAATTTTAATTTTTTTATCGTAGGATTGCTTCGCAAAATCCCGTTTTTTCGGCCAAGCCCGAACGATTAAACGAAACAAACATAGTCAACGCGAATTAACGCATATCGGGATTTTTAGGATATTTTCAGACAACGACTAAAATCAAAACGAAAAAACCCCGACGGACGTCGGGGTTTTATATGTTTCGTAAGGAGATTATTTATCTTCCTTTTCTTCGGTTTCAACCGTAGTCTCTTCTGCGGTTGCGGTTGCCGCACAGTTTTCACAGCAGCATACTTCGTCTTTTCTGACGCCGGGAAGTTTGTCGTCGGTGGGATAAACTACGCCCTCGCCCACTACCGCGATGCTTTCGCCGTTATTCTCGCCTTCTTTTTCCTTTTTGGTTTTAATCGAGAGGATAAGGTTGGTTACGATACCTACGATAAGAGCGGTTGCGATATTGGTTATCGTGATGATTGCGCTGCCGCGAGTGGCAAGACCGAACTGAAGCGCAAGTCCGCCTATACCGGTTACCAGGATGGACGACACTACAAACAGGTTTTTGCTTTCGCCGAGGTCGACGTTCTGCAACATTTTGAGACCGCTTACCGCGATAAAGCCGTACAACGCTATGCACACGCCGCCGAGCACGCATGCGGGAATAGTCTCGATAAACGCTATAAACGGGCTGAAGAAGGCAACTACGATTGCGATGCAGGCGGCACCGATAATCGTATAAATGGAGGCGTTTTTCGTGATTGCCACGCAACCAATGCTTTCGCCGTAAGTTGTGTTGGGGCAGCAACCGAGAATGGTACCGACCGTCGTTCCGAAACCGTCGCCGATAAGCGTGCGATGCAGTCCGGGGTCTTTAAGAAGGTCGCGTTCGATAATGCTGCTCATATTCTTATGGTCGGCAATATGCTCTGCAAAAACTACGAAGGAAACGGGGATGAACAGAAGAGCGATTTCGCCTACGCCCGTTCCCGTAAGTCTTGCAGTGCCGTTTACGGATTCTTTGATAGCCTCGATGATTGCAAGGTGCGGATAATCGAGGAATGCGGTTACGCCGACAAAACTGCCGTCGGCATTAACGAAGTTTGCTACAAGGGGCTGCCAGTTGATTATTTTAAGATATTCGACTTTGCATGCGTATCCGAAAATCGAGAAGAACGCCGCAAGAAGATAACCTGCGCCGATACCGATAATAAACGGCATAAGTTTCATCTTTTTGGAGCCTTTGCACGATACGAAGATTGTTACGAAAAATGCAAACAGTCCGCAGAGAATAGCAACGAGGTTGTATGCCTGTCCGCTTCCGCTTGCCGTTGTAAGATTGCCGATAGCGCTTCCCGAAAGACCCAATCCGATAAGTGCGACCGTAGGCCCGATAATAACAGCGGGCATAAGTTTGTTAATCCATTCGGTGCCCCATTTCCATACGATGAAGGAAAGAGCGCAATATACGAGACCCGCGAATACGCCGCCGAGAATTATACCCCACCAGCCGTAAACGGTCGCGCCGATAAGAGCCGAAATGAACGCAAACGAACTGCCGATAAACACGGGGCTTCTTTTCTTGGTTACCCATACGTAAAACAGAGTTGCGACGCCGGCGCCGAAAAGTGCCGCGGCAGGACTCATGTTCACGCCGTTTGCCGAACTCAGAATAGGTACGAGAATGGTCGCGCAAACGACGGCCAAGAATTGCTGAAGCGAGTAAACAAGCGTTTCTTTGAAGGACAATTTGTCTTCGACGTTGTAAATCATCTTCATAAGTAACAATCTCCTTTATATTGTATTTATATTTATATATAAATTATAAGCTATATAAATCCACCGCGACGTTTTCGTCGTAAGGCGGAATCATGACTTTTATCATTTCAGCGTTGGAAGTGGGTACGTTTTTCCCGACGTAATCGGCGCGTATGGGAAGCTCTCTGTGCCCTCTGTCGACAAGCACCGCAAGCTGAACCGTTTTTGGACGGCCTATCGTAAACAGCGCGTCGATTGCCGCCCTCGCGGTGCGACCGGTGTATAAGACGTCGTCGACAAGCACGACGTCCCGTCCCGTAATACCGAAGGGAATATCTATGCTTTCGACAACGGGCGCAACGTTCTTTTCCTTGAGGTCGTCGCGATACAGACTTATATCCAGTTCGCCTACGGGAATGTTTTTGCCCTCGTATTTCATTATATTTTCGGAAACGATATTAGCAAGAGGAATTCCCCTGCTTTTGATACCGACAAGCACGACGTTTTCGATGCCGGTATTGCGCTCGATAATCTCGTGCGATATTCTCGTCAATGCGCGGCGGACGGCCGTTTCATCAAGAATGTTTGCCTTAACTTTCATAATACCCCATAAAAAAATCTTGCACGAAGACATGCAAGACCGGGTAAACCTGAAATCGTCAATCTTGAATGTCTCTCGGGACATGCTTAAAGATTTCTTAACCGTGTTTATAATAGCATATAGCTTTTTATTTGTAAATTGAATTTTACAGACTTTCGATTATTTTTTTAAGTATTTTTTATTTTACGTTCAAAAACAAAGGCACGCTTATGCGTGCCTTGTTCAATATTGAGATTGTGATTTTACGTAAGGCAATCGGCCGCCGGAATAATTACTTATTCGACGTTTATTTAAGCCCTTTTCTTTTTGACGACAACGCCTATTACGATTGCGATAATCGCTATCGCGGCGGCTCCTCCGACGCCTGCTCCGATTCCTATCGCAAGCACGTTATTTCCGCCCGTCGTTTCTTCGACGTAGTCGGACGTAACGATGAAGTATCCGAGCTTGTCGGTTTCGAACGATATCGTGCCGTCTCCGTTGTCGACGTAATCAATCGTCGTAAACGTGTCGTCCGAATAGCGAACGAGCTTTGCCGATGCGGGCATTTCGCCGACGTTTAGCGTAACCGTTGCCTGTTCGTCGAGTTCTTTATCCTTAAATCCGAAGCCTTCGGTAAGGTATGCGCTCAATTTTACGAGGAACACTTTATCCGCCGCATATTTGCCGCCGAGGCTGTCGGAGTTTGCCATAAGGCCGTTCGTAAAGTTGGTAACGTTTGCGGCGTTGGTTTTGTTCATGATGCTGAACCACAATTCATAGCCGTCCGATACGACGGGAAGTCTGCCGGAGATACTGCCGTTTCCGTTGAGTTCGCCCTCGATTTCTGCGGGAATATTGTTTTCGCCGCCGTTTACCGAATCGAGCGAAGAGATGCGGACGATTAACGAAGCGGACGTATTGCCCGAAGTCGCCGCCACTGCGCAGGCATACTCGGCAGAATTTTTGAATTTACCGCTGTCAAGCAGTTTGCCGTCGGCTACTCTCGTCTTTCTGACAATCATGAAATCGTATTTCCCGGGATTTGCAAACACGTCTTTGTTACCTACCGTTCTGTACTGACCGTTGACGAGGTAAACGATTACGAAATCGCTTGCGTAATCCTTATATTTTTCGTCGATAAAGTCGCTTACGGAAGGCAGCTCGAACGACTCGTCGTTACATACGTCAACGTCGTTCATGCCGAAAGTCGCGCCGGAAATCACTATTTTACGCGATTCGGAAACCGACCCGATAAAGTTGTCGTTTCCTTTATAGCGTACGCGAACGTAGTACGTACCGCCGCCGAGACGCACGGGCGCGCCCGAAAGAGTGTTGGTAAAGTCTTTGTCGTATGCGTACTCGAAAACAATATCGCCGGGATTGATAATCATTCCCATATTAGAATCAAAATCGAAATAGTATTTTTCGACCGAAGAAACGAAATTCTTTCCGTATTCGGCCTTAAAATCCGTCGTCCTGTCTTTGATATCGATAGAGGTATTCACTTTGTTGACGACAAATTCCTTTTCGACGATGTATTCGTTTCCTCCGCGGACCACCGTAACGACGGCCTTATATGTGCCTGCGTTCACCGCGCTTTCGACTTCGACCCATTCGGAGCCGACCTTATTATAGTATTTGAAAGTTTGCGAAGTAATCGCGCCCTTATCGGGATTCCATTTGATTTTGAGAGTATTAGGCTTACCGTTGAAAATTGCGGTATTGCCCGTTATTTCGCCCGCCGCGTCGTTGTAAATTTTACCGTCAAAAACGATGTCGTCGAAATCGTAAACCTGAACGGAAACGACGTTTGTGGAAAATCCTTCTTTCTTTGCAAAGTTTCCTTTAAGCGCTTTAACCTCGATATCGTAGGTACCCGCCGCAATGTTTATGTCGAAATCCTTGCCGTTAGTTTGCAGGACGGTAGGTTGATATTCGCGCATGGTATAATCCATTTCGCCCATATTGAGCTCGACCGTGCAGGCGGAGTCTTCATAATATCTGATTGCGTAAATAATCTCGTCGGCAAGTTCGAACCGATGACTGTTGAGAATTCTTACGCCGCCTTTGACGAAAGAGGTAAGCACCCAGCGAGTTGCGCCTTCGGGCAGAGAATCGACAACCGAAGAACCTTCGCGCGAATAGGCCGTAAAGGTGCCGTCGTCGTTTTTCTGATATACCACCTCGTTGTCGCCGTTTACGTAACGATAGTAATAATTATGTTTGTTATCGATTGCGTAAATGCCCTCGATAACGGCGCCGCCTACGGTAAGTTGCGTTACGGTAACGTTGACCGTGGCCTCCGTCTGCTCGAGCATATAGTTAGCGGAATCGGCGCCTGCAAGCGATATTTTTACGAGGCAATTCTTATAAGTACCGACGTTAACGCCGTCCGTTTTGCCTTCCGCGGAAACGAGCAGCACTTCGTCGCCGTCGACCACGCCGTGGAATTTATAGGCGTTTACGGCAAAGAATTGCGAATTGTCGAATGTCTTCATAACGTTGTCAACGGAAACGGTAATCGGTTTTGCGGTTATTTCAATCGAAACTTTTGCAGTGCCGTCATACGTATAGTTGTCGGCTTTCGAACCTTTCAGAACAAGGCCGGATACGTCCAGATTATAGACGCCTACGCCCGCACCCGAAAGAGTAAACACGGCGCCGGTATTGATATAAATATCGTCGTTACCCTGTTTGCCGATTATCTGTACGGTGCAGTTATCTCCGCGCATAGTAAACGAATCCGTACCGTCGTAAACTTTCGTCGCGGTAATTATAACGCTGACGTCGCGTTTAGCTATATCGGCGTAAACCGAGGAATTATTGTTGTTTCCGCTGTCGTTGGTTATCTGATAATTGCCGAGCGCGTCGTTATAAACGACTATCTCGCCAATAGACGATTTGATGTTTTCGCCCGCTTTCGTGATACTTAATATCACAACACCGCTCCACTCGAGCGTTTTCCATTCGTCCGCCTTATCGCCGTCCACGACGTCAATGGGAACGAGAGAGGTTGCGGCGCCCGTTTTTGCGACGGCATATCGTCCGCTTCCGTTATAAACGTCGGAAAATCTGTAAGTATCGTTAAGTTTGAGACGGGCCTTTCTTATTTCGTGCGTTCCGATAACTCCGTTTTCGGCAACGGGAATTACGTTTCCGTCGTTGTCGAAATAAACGAGTTCGTATTCGTCGAGAACGGACGCGTATTTTTCACTTACCGCGCTAAGCAATACGCCGCTTACAAGCACGTTTCTGACACCCGCGTCGACGCCGTCGTAACGCGCCGCATACGCAAGTCTGATATCCTTTTGAGAGATAGTACCCGAATGTACGTTGTCAACGGTATACGACACGAGGTTTTCGGGAACGACGTTGTTGTTTCCGTAGTATTTTTTAGCAAGCGCATTGATTGCGAAACGAACGTTGAGTTTCGCCCTGTCGAGGTTGACGTTGTAAACCGTTTCGTGATTTATATTGCCCGCTTCGTCCTCGAACCACATTCTCACCGCTACCTTAGTCCTTCCGTAAACGTTCTTTCCGCCGAACAGGTCGATATCCGCGTAGTTATTACCTATCGAGATTTCTTTCGCCGTTTCGTAGTTATGTCCGTCGCGCTTAATCTGATAATAGAGTTTCATCGGACTGCCTTTAAAATCGCTTACGGGGTTGTCGCCGACCATATAGTTGAGTTCGGCCTTAAGCGGTAATAAATCGGCATAACTTACGTCGACGTTCGTATAATCGAGAAGGGTTGCGCTTACGGGCGCATATTCGGCGAAGTCGTCGAATTTAACCGAAACGCTGAAATTGTATTCCAGTCCCGACGCAAAAGTCGCCCTGAAATAATATACTCTTTCAAAACCTTCGGGTCTCGTTTCGTCGCGACTTATAACGAACCTGTTATCCGAAAGAACAAGCGGAGTATAATCCTTGCTGTCTGCGGAAGTAAGAACGCCGTCGACGTAGCCCTGATAAGAGTATTCCATTTTAACTTCGGCAAGAGACGCAAGCGTATTGAAGGTTATCACTATCGGCTTATTCGTCCATTCTCCGTTATACAGAGCGGACGCGCCGTTGCTATCCACAACCAAAACGTTGTTTTCCCATTTTTCGGGCAAGGAGGGATTGTCGACGGCAAACTCGTTATAGTCGCTGTAAACGATATGATTCGCAAATCCCAGCTGCGCTTCTTTGAGCGTCGAAACGTCGGACGCTTCGTAAAATCTGCCCAGTGTGTCGATAGCTTTATATCTGATGGCATAGTAGCCTATATCGAGCCCGTTTAAAGTAATAACGGTTTTGCCGGGGTCGGCGATTCTCACGTTTTCGTATCCGGGAACGGCGTCGACGTATTCGCCGGCTTCGTTTTTCGAGTAAAGCGTGAAGTAGTAATAAACGTCGCCCCTGACGTCCGTATCGGAAAGATAAGGTTTAAAGTCGATTGTGTTTTTATAAAACCACACGACCCCGTCCTTTTCAATATTTTCGGTAATGATACTTGTTTCGCTCAGAGCGTCGGGCGCGGTATAATCGAGACCGCCCGCAACGACTGACAAAGCGCGTCCCGAGGCGCCGCGTAAGTTCGTGTACGAAACCTTGAAAACGGTATCCGTTTCGATTGCGTTGCCGGAATTATCGAGTCCGTCGTAATAAACCGTAACGTATAAACCTCTGAACAGACCCGTCGACGGATTGTTGTCGGCGTATGCAAAAGGCTTTACGTCAATCTGTTTTGCGCCTTTCGGATAGAAAATCGTTTTAAGCTCCTCGGCGGTATAGTCGGCGCGCTTATAAGAATACGCGCTTCCGTCGGTAATCGTTCCGCTTGTATATGCGGACATAATATCGAAACCGTTGATGTTAGCCGTATCGAGGCCCATAAACTTATCGTAAAGCAGGAAGGAGAACTGCTTTTGGAATACGCCGTCGGTACGCAGAGAATTTATCGTGGGAGGAGTGCCCTGCACGTTGCTGTCGCCGTCTTTAAGCGACCAGGCGGGGTCCAGATTGTCGACAATGTTATTGTCGGTATTGAAGAGATTTGCGATATTGTTATAGGAGTCGAAATTGCTTACCGAATGTTGAGTCAACCCGTTCCATGCAGCGGTAACGGGAACCTTGGTATCGAGGTTGGATATGAGACTATCGTAATTATTTACGGATTTGAGCTTAATAGTGATTTGGAGGTTTTGAATAGTCAAAACACCATTTAAACCAATCCCGTCTTGTTTACCGCTGACGGAAACGACTAAGTATTGCGTATTCGACGTAACGGTATTGCCGGAAACCTGCGTAGGGTCTCCTGGAATTTGTGCAAAAGAAATATAGTAAGATAAGTCTTTAATTTTATTCGTACTAATGCACTGTGAGAAATTCGCGCTGAATTCAATCTGAGCGTTAAGGTCAACAAAATAATCGGGCAGACGATAGAATGCGTACAAACGCATCGTGGTATTATTAGTAACGCCGGGGTCCAAACTTGCCTTTGAATCGTTTCGGGTAAGTCCGCTGAGACCTCCATAACCTCCGCCGATATAGGCATAGTAATTTTGATATGTATTCGGCCTGTAAACGAACGTGGCAAGATTGCCGTTAGAATCCGGTGTACCGTCAAGAGGCACGGCCCAGTTCCATTCGGTTTTGGGCACGTTCATATCGATATACTCGTATCCCTCGTCGGGATTTTTCGTGTAAGCGGCAAACGCCACGTTGTCGTTTGCGCCCGTGCGCGTAAAAGAAAATGCGCTGACCGCCAAAGCGACCGCAAGCACGAACACGCCGAGAAGACCTCCCAGACGAAGCACGTTTTTGCCAGATAGTTTTGCTCTCATATTTCTCCTCCGAAACGCCCTTTCGGGCGATATAACCGTAGTATGTGCAAAAGGGCGCAAAATGCCCATATTGCTACTATAAATATAATATACAAGAAATAATCGAACAATGTCAAGTAAATGCGGACAAAATAGGGTCGGAACGAATATGCAAATTAATGAAAAACCGCTTAGATTGTGCGGGACGGAACCGAAAAGACATAAGCGACAAATAAAAAAGCGCTAACAAATATAAAAGCGTCGTCATATAATGCGCTATGAAATTCAGAGATATGTGCGCCGTCGAGATAAATCAATTTGCTCTTGCCCTTGCAAAGATTCTGACGGACGGAATGGATACGCAGGATATCGAGGTACTTTTGCGCATACTCTGTTTTTTGCGCGACGATATCGGCCTTATCTTAACGGACAAAAGAAACGCCGCGCGGACAAAAGCGCACGGAGTGTCAAAATGACATTTATTACTGTCAAAAATATTATTTTTTATTTCGAACTTTCGCTGTTCTGTTTTTGTTGAGACTCTTTATTGTTTTTAACGATTTTTTATAATTTGCAGGCAATCCGTAAAGCCAGTTGCCCGTTTTCTCGCCGGGAGTATTCATTCTGCAGTCATCTCCTTCGAAAAGGTAATCCTGCATAGGCACGACGGCATACTTCGCGCGGGAGCGCATCACGCTTTTTATCGCTTTTCGCAAAACGTCTTCGTCCGTTGCGTCAAGAACGCTTCTGACGTATTCTTTTGCGCTGTCCGACAGACTTTCGTACCAACCCTTAAGAGTATCGTTGTCGTGAGTGCCGGTATAGTACACGGTGTTATACTTTACGTTTTTCGGAAGGTGTTCGTTATCGGATTTCCCGTCAAAGGCAAACTGAAATACTTTCATCCCCGGAAAGCCCGTACGTTTTACGAGTCGACGCACTTTATCGGTGATAAGCCCCAGGTCTTCGGCAATGATTTTGCCCTCAACGTCAATTCCTTCAAATACTTTCGTACCGGGCCCTTTTATCCATCTGCCATTTATTGCGTTATCCGCGTCGGACGGCACCGCGTAATAACTTTCAAACGCGCGGAAATGGTCAATACGCACCATATCGAAATATTCAAGCTGTTTCGAAAGTCTTTTATGCCACCATTCGTAGTTATCCTTTTTATGCGCGGAAAAGTTGTAAAGAGGATTGCCCCAAAGTTGTCCCGTTTCGCTGAAATAATCAGGCGGAACGCCCGCGACCTCGGTCATCTTCATTGTGCGTTTATCTATTCTGAAAAGTTCGGGACGCGCCCAGACGTCGGCGCTGTCGTATGCGACGTATATGGGAATATCTCCGATAAGGCTGACGCCCTTTGACGCCGCGTAATTTTTCAGCGCGCACATTTCCGAGTCGAATTCGAACTGCAAAAACTTCCAGAAGTCCGCTTCATTGCGAAGGGCTTCGAAATCCGCCGCGGACATACGGCTTTTCGAGCGTTCGTTTTTTGGAAATTTATCAAAAGAAACGAAATTGTTTTTGACTTTCAGCGCCATAAAATACGCATAATCGTCAAGCCAGTAAGCGTTGTTTTTTTCGAATAAAAGAAATTCGTCGGATTTTTCGAAACGTGAAAAGGCAATTCGCAAAAGCGCAATTCTGTCCTTAAAGAGTTTTGCATAATTCAATTCGGACATTTTTGCGCCGTCAAGTTCGCATTCAGTCAATAAACCGCGTTTATTAAGCGTTTTTATATCGATAAAATAAGGATTGCCCGCAAAAGCGGACGGCGATTGATAAGGACTGTCGCCGAAAGAAGTGGGATTTACCGGCAAAGTCTGCCAGAAGTCCACGCCCGCATCGCTTAAAAAATCCACGAAAGAAAACGCGCTTTCGTCAAGCGCGCCGACGCCGTATTCGGACGGCAGACTGCTTACGTGCAAAAGCACGCCGTTGAATTTGTCTTTCATCTTTCAGGCGCCCCCTCTTTAGTTACCGCCTCGCCCCATACGTTCGCCCATTTTTCGCAATAAAGGTCGAAATACGATTTATCGTTGTCCTTACGATAGGCAATCCATTTTTTCGAGTTGCACCAGATAAAGGACGGCAATCCTATCACCAAAAGATAAAGCGGCCCTAAAAGCAACGATTGCAAAGTATGGCCGTATTCGTGAACGGTGGCGGACTTATACCATTCCTCGCCGCGTTTTTCGTTTACGAAAATAAACGCCCCCAGCGATATTCCGCCCCAGTCGCCCCGATGATAGGTGACGATTGCGCCGTGATAAAAAGCATGTCTGCATTTTATGTGTTTTAAAAACATAAAAAAGCCCGCCGCGTTCTGAAGAGCGCCCCAGGTAAATTGCAACACGATATAGAAAAACCTCAAAACGAATTTCATATTATCAGGCTTTGCGGATTTTATAGGTATAAACTATGGGGTTGTTAGCGTTGGTCGTATAAGCGTTGAACTGCGTGCCGAGTTCCGCCCAGTTCTTGGCCTGAAACTGATTTTTGTCGTTGTGATAACTGATAATCAGGTAATTGTTGTAATTCATATCGTCACTGCTGTCCCTGATTACCTGAACGACGATATACGGATTTTTATTGCCCGCGGTAACGAAAGTGCTTCGTTCGGACGCCGTATAATCGGTTCCGTCGGCTTTTTTAGGCACCTTAAGGCTGTCGCCGTCGAAGTATTTAACGGGGATATCCAGCGCGATTACGGTGTCGTAAAGCCTTTTTGCCACCTGCATCGAAAAAGTAATATACCAGTTTTTATTGGTAGGTTCCGCCTCTCCGCGCGGTACGGGTTTTTCGGGCGTAATATTTTGCCCTGCGAGATAAGTAATTGCCGCAATGGAATTGCGGTACATAGTCTGCGTATCGTATTCGGCCGCACTTTTCTGCCGTCTTTGCGTGGAGTAATAAACCGCAGGCGTAACGGCGCCGACAAGGATAGCCATAATTGCCACGGTTGCAATAAGCTCAATCAGCGTAAAACCTTTTTTATTTCTGAGGATAGGTTTTTTCATACTTCCACCTATACGATATTATACCGCTAAAAGCAAACGGTGTCAATATAAACTTATTAAACGCGGTCTTTAAGACGGAAAACCGTTGCCTTTATCGGTTGCGATACTGCCCGAATCCGACATATATATTTTATAATACGCCTGAGCGTAATCGCGCGACTTTCCCTTGTAATACAGAAAAACCGCACCGTCGTTGAAATCGGCCGAGAACTGCCCTTTTTTATCGGGCGTGCCGTAAGTATCTTTCCAGTTAAGCGTTGAAAACCTGTTTTTCAGCGTAGCGTAAGCGGCGTCCGCATAGGAATCGTCCCAAAGCGACGTAACGTCGTCGGCGGTAGCGCCCGAAATCGAAGATAAATCGAACTTGGGCGTTGCGCCCGTAAGTTCGAAAAAGTATGCCGGATTATCGTAAACTTCGCGCGCCCACTCGGCAATCTGCACGGCAATCTGACGGCCGTTATAAATATAATTTACTTCGTCGGTTTTTTTGTTCATTATGCCCACCGCCGCGCCCGCAACGGTGCCCGCAAGCACTGCCATAATGGCGATAACGACTATCAACTCGACAAGAGTAAAACCTTTTTTGTTTTTCATACGAACATTATACAACATAATTCTGCCGCACGCAATAGGTGACAGCGACAAGTCTGCCCTCCATTCGATAATATATTAAAAAGTATTCCGTACAAAACTGATTTATATTGTCAGTTCGGAAACCGGACAAAATTTTTCAAAAACAAAAATTGCACGATGGCTTTCACGTTCTATAAAACAAATACGGCGGTCTTTTTGCGTTTTCCGCAATAGTTTGAGATTGTTCAAAAACTTTGAGTGAAACGCATATTTTGCGCAGTAGTATCGTTGAAACTCTTAAAAACAGAATAAGGCTGTTTTAAGCGTTTTACGTCATAGTTTGAAAAACTTTGCGTAAAACGCCGTGTATTATTTTGCGCAGTAGTTTCCAATAGAAACTCTGTGCAAAATAAGGATTTTGCGTGAAATTTAAAATGAAAAAATAAAGTGGAGGATTAACACAATATGTTAAAACTTAGAAAAAACAAAAAAGGCTTTACTCTTGTCGAGTTGATAGTCGTTATCGCCATCATGGCTGTTCTCGCAGGTACTGTCGCGGGCGTTACTGTAACACAGCTTAACAAACAAACCGATAATGCAAATGCAACACAAGCGAAGAAAATTGCCGATACTATTTATACTGAGTTAATGGAAGATTCAGCAATCGCGGAAACTGCTATGCAGGCAGAATTGACAGAAGCATATGGGAATATAGTAATATATGAGGGTGAACCTGAAAAAGGCAAGGAATTTTTAGTAGAATATACTGCCAAAGCCGGTGATGTTCCTGCATATTATACCGTAACTTACAAGTGCAAAAGAAATGGTCAAGATGATATTGTGCATTATATAAGTATCGAACATGGCGTTCAGAATAGTGCACCGACGGCAGGATAAAAAAATATAACAAAAAAGCGAGGCAATTGCCTCGCTTTTTTATTTTATAAATTATGAAACCTTTTTAACTATTCCATCGGGGGTAACTTCATAAGCTGCACCACCTCCGCTAGCTTTCGGTATGTAAGTAACTGTAACTTTTGAACCGTCTTCTTCCGTTACAACAGTAATATATCCCTTTTTTGAGGTATCAGTAGGATTTACCTTTATGCTTGTAGCACTATATTGTTTATTTATTAATTCAGTGACTTTATTAGGAACAAATTTTCCGTCGGCATCCAAAATCTTTTCACCATCGGCTTCATCGCCCATAGTATCCTCTGTTAAAGCATAATTAGCAATAAAATCAGCAATTTGTTTTGCCTGCGTTTTGCCGGTATTATCGGTTTGTTTGTTAAGTTGCGATACCGTAACGCCTGCCACGACACCTGCGAGAACAGCCATAATGGCGATAACGACTATCAACTCGACAAGAGTAAAGCCTTTTTTGTTTTTTCTAAGTTTTAACATATTGTGTTAATCCTCCACTTTATTTTTTCATTTTAAATTTCACGCAAAATCCTTATTTTGCGACAAATTTCGTTTTGTCGTGGCGGGGAAAAACAAGCTCACGTCCCCTCTGACAATACTAATTATACTTTATAAACCCCCCACCGTCAATACTTTTCGTAATAATTGTACAAATGCTACCACTGTAAAATATTGCACGCGGGTACAAAAGTTGCCAGAAAACTACAATTTTGTACTTTTGTATGATAAAAACAGATAACAAAACCCCCGATACGGGGGTTTTATATTATATGCTGTAAATAAGCCTGTAAAACTCGGATATAGAGGTTGTGCCGTCCTTAATAAGGCTTTTAATGCTGTCCTCGAGGAAGGTTGCGCCGTGTTCCTTTGCAAAATCGCGGATTTCCTCGGTATTCTTGCCCTCGGATATCATACGGCGAAGGTCGTTGTCGATTTCGATAATCTCGTATATTGCGGTACGGCCCTTAAAGCCCGTGTTTCCGCAACGGGGACAGCCGACAGGCTCGTAAAGGTGCGTTATCGAATCGTCATGCAAAAGAGCCGCTTCCTCGGGACGGATTTCACGACGGCGTTTGCACTCGGGACAGAGTTTTTTCACAAGCCTTTGCGCCACAACGCAGTTTACAGACGAAGCAACCATATATGACGCAACGCCCATATCGATAAGACGGATTATGCTTGACGCGGCGTCGTTGGTGTGCAGTGTGGACAAAACCAGGTGGCCCGTAATAGCGGCGCGGATTGCGATTTCGGCGGTTTCGGTATCGCGAATCTCACCTATCATAACGATATCGGGGTCCTGACGCAATATAGCGCGAAGACCGCTTGCGAAAGTAAGGCCCGCCTTTGCGTTTGTCTGCACCTGATTTACGCCGAATATCTGCTTTTCGACAGGGTCCTCGACGGTGGTTATATTTACGTTTGGCTTGTTAAGTTCGCTCAATACGGCGTAAAGAGTGGTGGATTTACCGCTTCCGGTAGGACCCGTAACCAGAATAATGCCGTTTGGCGCCTTTATTATGCGCGAGAACTGTTTGAACAAATGCTCTGGCATGCCGAGGTCGGGCAGCGTGATAAGCGCGGCGTCCTCGGTTGCGAGAAGACGCATATTGACCTTTTCGCCGTAAATGGTGGGCAAAGTATTTACACGAAGGTCGATGCTGATATCGCCGTTATCGAAGTCGATACGGCCGTCCTGCGGGATACGCTTTTCGGCAATGTTAATGCCCGCAAGAATTTTACAACGCGACACTATGCTGTTCAGCGTGGATATGTCGAGACGCATACATTCGACCAACTCGCCGTCGATACGCATACGCACGAGAATCTGTTCCTCAAAAGGCTCGATATGAATATCCGACGCTCGGCGCATATACGCCTGCGTGATAAGGCTGTTTATAAGTTTTACGACGGGCGTGTTGTCAACACGGCTTTCGATTTCGCTTAATTTCTGTTGCGTTGCCGCCGAGGTGGTTTGCACTACCTTTTGTGTTGCGTCGTCCGATACGAAGAAATTACCCGCGTTGGTATAGTATTTGTCTATCGCCGATTCGATAATCCGCTTTGGCGCAAGCACAAAACCTACGTCCATTCGCGCGACCATCTTTACATCCTCGAACGCGCCTATGTCGTGCGGGTCGTGCGTGGCGATAATTATCTGCCCGGCTTTTATGTCAATCGGCATGATACAATGCTTTTTAACAATCTGTTCGGGCACGTTTTTCAAAATTTCGGGACGACGTACCACAAGTTCGGTATTGAGATACGAAGTGTTGAAACGCTCCGCCATTGCGGAAAGCATACACTCTTCAGTAATAATTCCCCTTGACAGCAATATCGCGCTTATTTTTTCGTTAGGGTGCGTTTTCTGCCAACGCTTGGCGTCTTCCAGCTGGGCTTTCGTTATATGCCCCTTTTCCAGAAGAATATCGCCTAAACTTACTCCTCTTTGCATTTTGCCTCCAAATATCTATTTCAATAAATTCTATAATCCGAATAAAGCGCGCAAGGCGTTTACGGTCATATCACCAAGGAAAACCGTAAGCACTCCGCCAAGCGCTATAAAGGGCCCGAGCGGCAACTCGAATCCCTTTTTGACTTTCTTGCTTATCAGCAATACGCCGCCGATAAGCCCCGCCGATACTATCGCGATAAATGCGCATATAAGCGTCTTATACAGCCCCAGCACCAGCCCGAGCGCAAAAAACAACTTGATATCGCCGCCGCCTATTCCCCCTCCCGATACGAGCGCGATAAGATAAAGCGGCACGCTGATAACCGCCGCACCCGCAAGTCTCTGCCACCAGATGACGTCGCGTGCGGTGAAAAACAGCGGGATTGAAAGTATTATTATCAGAAGGACAATCCCGTTTGGAATTTCCTTCGTATCGATATCGATAAACGTCATTACGATAAGCGCCGAAAACAGCACGTCGTAAACGAACGCGTTTGCCGTAAGCCCGAAAAAGTACGCCGATAACGTCCATAACACGGCGTTAAGCGCTTCGACAACGGGATATCGCGCGCTTATCTTCTCGTGACAGTTGCGGCAACGGCCTTTTAAAAATATCCAGCTGAACACGGGTATCATATCGTACCACTTCAGGGTCGCGCCGCATTTCGGACAGTAACTGTGTTTTTCTTTGAAAAACATCCCCTTCGGTATGCGGTAAATACATACGTTCAGAAAACTGCCCACGGCAAGACCGAAAAAGGCCGAAAAGACCGTAAATAACAAATGCCCGAGTTCCATATCAGTATCTGAAATACAAATGAGTGTATTCTTTTTCCGCGTCCGCGCCGATTATATCGACGTAAGTCGCGGTGTAAAAATTGCCGTCCACGTGAACGATATCGGTAAGCGCCGAAATGTCGTTTTTATACGTCTTGACTATATTTCCGCTGAAAGACGGGCTTTGCGATTCAAGCAGATAAACTACCGTCCCGCGGGATTCGTATTTCAACTGGTCTTTCGAATTGTAAACGTCGCAGATTATCTTTATGCCTATGGTTTTATCGGCGGCGTCAAATACGGGCGCAAACGACAGATTTATTTTGAAACTGCCGTAAAACGCGCGTTTTTCATTTTCGTCCGCGGCGAAATATTCCGAAACGGAATCGTCTGCCGGCGTTTTGTACAACACGTATCCTTTTCCCGACGCGTTGACGTCCAAAGCGGTAAGGTTACCCGAATACACGGCGAAACTCCTCGCGCCGTCAAACGGTACGCCCGATACGTTGTAGGTTTCCTCTATCTCCGCGCCGAACTCGTCGATAACTCTCCGCGTATATACTCCCGCGGGCAATTCGCCGTCCTCCAGAAAAACCTCTTTCGAACGGGTGAGAATTCTCGAAATTTCGTTTTCGACGATTGACGCGATATCCTTTGCCGAGGCGCTTTCCTTCTGACGCATATACGCCGCCGTGCCGCTGGTAACAAGTCCGCCGATAACCGTAGCGAGGACGCCCATAATAGCGACAACCGCAATCGCCTCTATGAAAGTAAAACCTTTTTTATTTTTAATTATTCCGAAGATTTTTTTTCGCATTGTGGTTATTCAAGCACTCCGTTCGTTTCCCTTTCGGTATAAATACATATTATTCTTTTCGTGCCCACGTCCGACGTTACCTGATAGCGACGATATTGATATCCTCCGTCGAATATGTCGCTTTCCTCGATAAGCGATACGGGGAAAGAATGTTCCACCGAGCCGTATGACGTCGTATAACTGAATTTTGCATAATACGATTGCACCGTATTATTATTGCCTATAACAAAATACTCGGTTACAAGCACGTTTTTACCGTAAATGATTGTCCTGCCATATGCATCCTTAAAATTTTCTTTATAGGCCATTTCCTGCGCTTCGGCAAGTTTGGCTTCTTCCTTTTTCGCTTTCGACATATATCTTGCCGAGGTGTTGAACATAGTAAACGCAAGAGTACCGACTATCGCAAATAACGCGATAGCCACGATACACTCTGCAAAGGTAAAGCCTTTTTTATTCAGTTTTAATCTTATTAAAACCTTTTTCATATCAGTCGTAATAATAACCGCCGAACTCCCATTTATTGATTACGATAACTTCGCCCGTTTCGATAAAGTCGATATTGACGTCTTTACCGGTGCCGCCGGCGCTTGCCGCCACGTCGAACGCCTGGAATACGAGGTTACCGATGTTACTTCCTTTAATCGATACGTCCTGCGCCACTATCGTAGCCTGGTTGTTGGACGAATATGCGTTGGGCAGAATTCCCAAAAAGCCTACCGAATTGTTGACGTATCTGCCGTTAGGAAGATAAACGAAGCCGTTGATATAGCCGCCGCGGCCCAAAGTCATTTCGTTGCCCATCGTGCCGATGATATACATATCGCCGCTTTCGACGGTGCTGATTTCCTTTGCCGCAAGTTTAAGGCTTGATTTGCCCTCTGACGTAATCGTATACGAACCCGAATAAGTCGTATAGTTGCCCGAATAGAAGTGCGTGCCGAGCATCGTATCGCTGCGGTCCGCCGTATCACTGCCGATGCCGCCGCCTATATTGACGGCCAATTTATATGCGTTTGCGTTTATCGAAGTGTCGCCCACAAGCATAATATAGGCGTTATGTTCGCCTTTGATACGCCAGCTACATTTTCTCATTTCAATACCGGCGGTAACCGAATAATCGCCCTTTCCTTCGCCAACCATAGTATACGTTCCGTCGCTGTTTTTCACGTAAGCGCCCTTGCCGGCTTCGACCTGAGTGTACTTTGACGGCGCGTTGATATAAACGTAAACGTCGTGCTCGGTCGCGTCGATGGTGATATTCATACGTTTAGTATGATTGAGCTGGTTTATCTCATCGATTACGCCGTTGTCCTTGCTTGCGCCGAATACGACGGGGCTTTCACGTTCGGTATCGTAACCGCCGAATTCGCCGCCGAAATTGAGATAAATATTATCGGATATCGTATAGTCGACCTGTGTTCGAATTCCTCCGATGTCAAGATTGACAAATACACCGCCTTTATCGCCGCCAACGGGATTGCCGTCTTCGTCATAGGAACAATACAGCGGGTCAAGTCCGAAAGTATTATCGCAAGTCCAGGAATTGTTTTTATTCTGCGTATTCCTGAATCTCATCACGCGCACGTTTTTATCACGATCGTCACCTTGGAAAATTGCATAAAAACGGTCGTTAGAATTAAATATAGTAGCTTTGTACCTTACGTACGTCCATACGTTAGGAATATCGTCGTTTACCCAACCCAACGTACTTAAAGTGCCGTCTATGTATGCAAGCGTATCGGCAGTATAGAAGTTAGTTACTCCCCTCGAATTGCCGCTGCTTGCCCAACTATTAAGCGTATCGATAGACGTCCAGCTATAATTACCGTTAACGCCTTCACCCAATTTTTTTAATATGCAATCGTCCTGTTTAAGTTCTTTTAACGGGTGGTCGAAGTTCGTTTTGTCGCTTGCGTCGAACAAGTCGTATTCGGTAACCGATACTTCGCCTTTGTTGATTTTTTCGCGCAAAGACGCTTCGGTAAGCGATTCCGTCTTTTGCACCGCGATTTTGACAAAGCCCGCGCTCATTATTTCGTGGAATACGTCAAGAACGGACGCATTCTTGTTAACGTTTGTAAACCTCGGGTTAGAGGCGCGCAGATACATTCCGTAATAAATGCCGTCACCCTGATTTTTATCGTAAAACGCACCGGCGTTAAACGAGTTTTCACCAACTGCGGTAGTCTTGTCGCCCGTAATCATATTGCCGACGGACAAATTGTGTCCCTGAACGATACCGTCAAAACTGTTCACCGCGCTGTTGCTCACAAGCGCCAGAGAGTCATAATCGTCAATTAAATCTTCATACTCCGAATAGTCAAGATAAATATTCAACTCGTCGTATTGTTCAAGATTGTTCAATTTTTTAACATAGAAAGACTTTGATTGTGTAGGACCATCATATACCAGCTCTTTTTTAAGAAGTGCATTTTTTAATGTAAATGTATGACCTATACGATCACTATCATTTATATCGTCATCCATTTTTTGCCAAGCTTCAAGATAAGCGCAGTCGCTCGGTTTAAGTTTTCCTGCTTTGATATCCGCAATAAGTCTGTTAGCTTCGGATTCGCTCAATCCGTTGTTTGCACTCATTATCGCCTGACGGACTTCGTCTTCCGAAACTCTGTTATCTAAATTACCGTTATAAAAGCCAACGTTTTTTCCGTCTTTTCCATAGCAATAAAAATAACCTAATTTATATGAAACATTATCATTGCTCCTCTCTAAACTTATATTGTGATTATACTCATAAGTTTGATGGCTTCCCCAATCATTCCAAAATGCAGTTCTTGGATAAACATACTTTACTTCTCTTGTCTGCTCATAACTGATTACAAACATATCGTAATCATAAACGCCAGCATTAACATCTCCATCTATTAAAAGGTTTGCACTTCTGTTATAGTTATCGATAACATTAAAATAAGTCTGGATATTTCCGTAAAAACCGTTAGCGTTGTTTGTATAACCGAAATACCTGTCTTTTATCGCGGCCTCCGCTTTATCCTCGTCTCCTCCGTAGATATAAGTAATTATATCTTCAAAAGACAGCGCCTGATATTCGTTTGAAACAAACGCGCCGATTGTGTCTATTTCATTTGCTTTAAGCCCCGCTTTCACGTCATAGCCGAAAGCGTCCACACCAACGGCCTCGATATTGCCGTTTACGTAAACTTTATTTACGTCAAGCGTCTGAAATTTCACCGTTACAGCTGCCTGATAAGGCACGCCGTTTACAGTGCTTGCAGAAGTATTTTTAAGCGTGCCGTCCGTCCGGCATTCCTGCACGAGCGAGGAATTGTTAAGTTGACGGGTTATTTCGGTAACGCGGAATTCTTCGCTTTCAACCGTCTGAGTTTTAAGCAATAAATCGTAATTCCAGTTGTAAATATAAAGGTTTGTGTTTTTACTGAACTCTATGGGACGAAGCACGTAGTGCTCGCCGTCGCCCGTGCCCATTCCTGTTAAATATCCGTCGCCTTTAAGATTGTTCGTATCGAAAAGCGTAGTATTTCCGTTTAAAATATCGCGGAATATTTTTCTCAGTTCCTGATAAGACTCTCCTTTCGCATTTGGTGAATTCGCTGCTTTTAATGAATTATAATTATTCTTTATTCCCTCTGCAATCTGACTGCTACTGCTGTAATTCTTGGTTTCTATTTTATCTCTGCTCGCATCATACCTGTTATAATTGCCAAGAGATTGCTCCTCAAGTTGCCGTTTCCCACCTAATATGCCTATAATGGCAGAAAGGAAATTCGCTCCGCCTTTTGCATATATTCCTTGATTCGATACGTCCGTGCCGCTTACATATGCGTCATACTGTGTAAATATCAAAGCTTCATCGTGATATTTTTTGTCTGCTTTGGAAGTAAGTGCAAGGTTTTCGGGCGCGATAATCATGCGGCCGAGGCAGAATATGTCGCCGTTTATTTTTGATTTGTTAAGCGCAACGGTTGCTGCGTTAATTTTGTCGATGACCGCTTTGTTCTCTTTCGACGAACCGTCAAGGCTTATTTTACCCTTACCCGTTCCGTCATATAATGACAAATCGTGATATTTATACTGCGTACTATCGCCTGTGCCTTTGGGGGCGAAAACCCAGTTATAACCGTAGTTTACCCTGTCAAAAATGATATCGCCGCTGCAATAGATATTGCCGCCCTGCGGATACTGCATTATCATATCCTCGGGATTGCATTCGGGGGTATAATACATTGTTGCGCCGTAATAATTCGGATTAGGTTTGTCACCGATTTCTATTGCAAGAGGATTTCCGTCTTCGCCTTTAAGCACCTCGCCGTTTCCGTCGTTAATTTTATTTCCGTTTTCATCGACGTAAACCATGGTATAAAATTTAGTTATGCCAAGGTCAAGCAAAGTATAGTGCGACACCTCGTCGTAAATCTGCAAAGGCAGGAAGTCGTCGTCGCCCGACTCGGTGGTGTATTTGAGATACATCGCCTCGTTTACAGTACCTTTACCGATATATTCCTTATATTCGCCCGTGCCGAGAATTTCGAAACCTGCAAACGTTTTGTTGCCTATCGTGCTGTATTTGATAAACTTCTTTTTATATTCTTTTTTATAAAGCGCGGGAAGGTTTACGCCGAGGTCAAGGCCGCGGATAGTCAGGTTGCCGTCGCAATATATATTGCCCTGCACTTTAATAACGTTATCATGCGACCCGATAATAAGGTCGCCGTTTGCGTAAATACTGCCCGTCAATCCTTCAAGCACGATAGGATTGAAGTAGCGCGTGGTCATTTTCTTTTTGGGATTATTGTCCGAATCGAGCACGGGCTTGCCTTCGCTGTCAAGAATTTCGTCCCAGCAGTTAATGGAGATATCGCCCTCTATTCTTCTGAAAACAAGGTCATCTCGCTTTTCCGTTCCTCCCGTATCGCTGTTCATAACGAACGCGTTGCCGAACGTATCTTCAAGCGTTACGTTTCTCGTTGTGGTTTCGTTATGGTAGGTAAAGCTTACTTTGCTTGTCTGCTGACGGCAGGTTGCTATAACGTCAACGAGAACGTCTTTGAGTTCGTCGCTTGCGCTTATGTTAGTCAGTTTAACCTGGACTTTCGCGCCGTTTACCATCGTGTAATCGACGGTTTCTTCCTCTCCGGTGAAATTTTCGTTTGACGTAAATTTTAAAAGCGTGCCTCCACGGGTAATCAGATCGCCTTTGTTCAGGATTATTTCTTCCATACTCTGCTGAACGTTACCCGATACGGTAAGGGCAGCGTTATAGGCGCGGGTTTGTTGGGTGTCTGCAATACTGTTCGAAAAAGACGAAAGTGTGACGAACAGCATGGAAGTGCCTACGACGATAATAATCGCCATAGTCATCAGAACCATAAGCATTGCGCTCCCCCTTCGCCTGTTATAGCGTCTGTTAAACCTTTCGATATTTTGTATTATAGTCAGCATATAAAACCTCCCTTCGGCGCCGTATCCGCCCGAGAAATTCCCGCCCCGCGCGTACGGGGGCGTGTAACTTTAAAAATAGATAATCTTATATATTATATAATCATAATTATATATACGTGTCAGTCGTTATCGTTAAGGATGTACGTAAGCGTCATCGTAAATGCGCCCGATACGGTGCCGTCCCCGGCGTCCTCAATCGTAAGAAAGACAAAGTTATAGGACTGCACGCGAGCAACCGCGTCGATTACTTCGTAAAGCACCTTACGCTCGCACTCGTATGAACTGGTAACGGTATATACTTTCTTTCCCGACGTTTCCGACGGGTTGCCGACTTTCAAAACGACGTTCATTCCCTTTTCACCGAAAAAGTTCGTAAGCGTCTTTTCGATTGCAAGAGTATCGGTGTGTCCCGGCAGGTTGCTGGGCAAAACTTCCTCGTTGATGTTGTTGGACGGATTCGTCAATTGTTTCAGCGCCGTTTCGTTCTGTTCGATTTCGTCGACGAGTTTGTTATATTGCGAGTTACTTACGGCTGCCGACTGTTTTTTAGTTTTATCTATATTACCGTTGACTTCCTCAAGTTCGGTCAATACAGTTTCTTTTTCATTGTTTTTGGGCATTATTCCGAGAGTATACGTACCGCCCACAAGCAAGAATAATATAAGTACGAAAATCAATACTTTTTCCTTTCTGTTAATAGTCATAACCTGTCCTCCTATGCTGCCTCGCTGTTGTCGAACAACTTATCGTTTATAAGAGTGCAAGAAATCGTAAACGAATATTTTCCTTCGTCAAGCGGTTTCGTATTTGAAATACTTACACCGGAAAGATAATCGGTAACCTTGCAACCCGTATAGAACGAGATTACGGATTTTCCGCGAAGATAATCGTAATAACTCGTCATTGCAAACTGGGTCTCCGCCGTGAACGATACGGTAATATTCGTGCGGCTCAGCGTGAATTCGTTTACCGTGCATGCGGCATTTTTCGCGCTTATATAAATCAAATCGAGCACAGTCGTGGTAAGGTCAATTACGCCCTTCATCTCGGTCGAAGTGGCCTGTGCGTTTGCAAGTGCGGTTGCAGTCTGTTTGGCGACGTCAATAAGCGATTCGTATTCGTAAATGGACGAGCCGTCGCTGTTAGTGCCGATTACAATGTATTTTCCGTTTTCATCGGTCTTGATGCGGAATTCTTTGAATTTTTTCTCGTTATTCTTCAGAATGTTCTCTTCGTTTTTAAGAGTCGTCTTCGCGCTGTCAAGCTCCGCCACGGCATCGTTATACTGACTGCGGGCGGCAAGATACCAGCCTACCATTGCGCAGGCCGCCACGATTACGGTAACGATCAGGATGAACTCGAACGAGGTGCTTTGCCCCGTTTTGCCCATTGCCTTCTGCGCTGCTATAAAGTTTATCTCTTTCTTTCTCTTTGCCATATTGCACCTCATTTAAGCATCGTGCCGATAAGCGGAGCGAATGAATTGAAATCGAGTTGTTCCATTCCCGTTACGCTGTCGGGAAGAGGAAGCATCTTCACGTTAAGGCCCATAAACCCGTACAGGTCGTTTTCGACCGACTGGAATTTGTCAAGGTCGCCGGTTATATATACGTCGTCGAATTTGTAATCGGTATATTTCGAACGGAAGAACTGTATTGCCTCGCTGACGATACTCGAAAAATCGTTGATGAAAAACGCCATTTCGTTTGCATAGTTTTCGTTCGGCATCGAATAAATCGGCTTCGTAAGCGAGAAAACGTGTTTATTGTCGGCAAACAGATACGACGTAATCGTCGTTATGCGATAATCCACAAGAACGAAATACTGCGGCAGGTCGTCTTTCATAAACGACACAAGCTTCGACAATGCGTTCTGCGATATATCGACCGCCGTGAGTTTCATACCCACCTCCCGGCAGCATTTTTTCAGGTTTTCGATAACGAGATTGTCTATGTACGTTACCATCAGACGGGCTTTTTTTGCCTTTTTCTTTTTTTCTTCGCCGTCCGAAACATCTTCCTCGCCCTCTGCGGGTGCGTTAAGTGCGGCCGCTACTTCTTCGGGGTCGTCGATGTTTCTGTCAATCTCGACGTAATCCACCGTGTGATTGTCGGCAAGTTTTTTATCTGTAAAAAGCTCGCTCGATATTATAGGATAAAGTATCGAGGGCTTCGCGTACGGAAGAATCATCTCTCTGAAAGGAATTTTGCTGTTTTCAAGCACGAACTTTGCCGATTTTGCTTTTATTTCGTTTTTACGAATCATATCGAGCATAGCCTCGGTAAGTTGCAAATCGATATTGGTCGCGCTGGGGTCGTTAAGAAATTCGCTGGGAAAATCCATATCGAAAAATTCCTTCACCGCAACTCTCTTCCCGCTTGTGGTAGCAAACATCGCTTTGAGTTTGTCGTTGTTCAAATAGTAATAAATCATAATTCCACCTGTCGACAGATATTTATTCGGTATCGGTGCCTATCGAGTCGTACATCGAGAACATAGGCATCAGTATTGAAATAAGGATAAATCCGATTACGACGGCCATAACGACCATGAGCGCGGGATTTATCATTGCGGTAAGACTCTTGATTGCGGTATCGGCCTCGTCCTCGAAATACGCGGCGGTCTGCTCCAGTACCTCGTCGAGGGAACCCGATTCCTCGCCGACGAAAATCATCGTCGTAAGCAGAGGGTCAAAAGCGTCGACGGTCTGCAAAGCGGCCGAAATCGATTCGCCGCGTCGGATTGCTTCTATCGCATTGTCGATTTCACGCGATATATACATATTGTCCATCATTTCGGACACCATCGTAAGCGCGTCCAGAAGATGTACGCCAGAGCTCGTAAGCGTGCACAGCGAACTTGCGAATCTCGACGTGTAAATCATCTTTTGCAGTTTGCCTATCATAGGCAGTTTGACTTTCATCTTGGAAAGAAACAGATTGACGGCCTCTATGCGTTTGATTATGGGAACGAAAATAATCAAAGATGCGACGACGCCGATAATGATTATGTAATCCTTGACAATGAAATCCTTTATCGCAAGAAGTATTTTCGTCGCGACAGGCAATTTGTCCGGCGACACCATCGAAATCATCTTCGGCATAATCCAGATAAGCAATACTACGACGACGACAAGGCATATCGCAAGTACGATTTTCGGATAAGACGTCGCCGATTTAATCTGTCCTTTTCTCTTTTTCTCTTTCTCGTAATAGTCGGCCATACGGATAAGAGTTTCTTCCAGTTTGCCGCTCATCTCTCCTGCCTTGACCATACTCACGAGAAGGTTGGGGAAAACGTCGTTCAGCGCAGCCATGGATTCCGCAAGAGAATTACCTTTCTGAACCTCTTCGAAAAGCGCCGCAAGCACGTTTTTGAGTTTGGGCTTTTCGGTGCGTTCATAGAGCATTTCAAGCGATTTGATAAGAGGAAGTCCGGCGTTAAGCATTGACGCAAGTTGTCTGCAGAACTGCAATACCATGGGGGTATCGAGTTTCGAAAGCTTGCTTGCGTCGCCCTTGCCCGTGGCATGCACGTAGTAGCATTTAAGCCCGCGCGAAGCGATGACCTGATTGAAGTCGTCTTCGCTCGTCGCGGTTATGGTGCCGCTTGTGCGTTTTCCTTCCGGCGTAAGAGCCTTGTACGAATATTTGTACATACTACCTCACAAAATGTTGAAATAAAATATTCTTATGCTGATTTATTATAACATATTAACGGCCGATTTTCAACTTAGTTTTATAAATGAGTAATTTTTTTATAAAAAATTGTTCGAAAAAAGCACGAAAAAACGCGTTGCTGCGTCAATTTCAAAAATTTAAAAAAATTTTTTGAATATTACTCCGTAACAAATTAACAAAATTCGCCTTAATTTTCCGTTTTCTTCCGGATATTGCCAAATCGGCCGTGGACGCAAGAAGCGTGAAATTACGTTTAAAACAACCGGATTATGAGCGAAAACCTATAAAAATCCCATCTTTTTTTGTTTTTTTTTCGTTGCAAAATAATATACTTTATGTTTAAAATTTTATCGATAAAGTAGCTTTTTGTGCAATTATAAAACTGTCTCTTATACACATCTCCGAGCCCACGAGACTAAGGCGAATC
>ENA-OYYI01000044-OYYI01000044.1-human-gut-metagenome-genome-assembly--contig:-NODE-44-length-72886-cov-19.599360_pt1 | contig 72886 bp, 55 predicted proteins | sample MGYA00244063_ERZ653448 | MGnify/ENA primary metagenome ERZ653448 (study PRJEB26926, sample SAMN06165192) | human gut metagenome | biome: ENVO:00009003; feature: ENVO:2100002; material: ENVO:00002003...
TGAAAATCCCACATTTTCCGATTCCCTTTCTTTGCTTGCCTATCTGGACGGCAAGGTGGTGGGGCGGATTGACTGCGCTTTGATTCACACCCACTTTGACGGCAGCGTAAAGGCGTATCTTGACTGGATCTGCGTCATCAAAAGCTACCGGCATCGGGGTGTTGCACAGGGATTAATGACCGCCCTGCGAAGGGAACTAAAACAGCGTGGTGTAGATACCCTCATTGGTCTAATCGCCTCCAACGAAGATGCCCGGCGATTCTATCGAAGCCTTCCCCATGCCGAAATCAAAGACGAGGGAATTTGGATCGATCTGTGATCAAAAAAATCGGAGCATTTGTTTGCGACGTAATGCTAAAAGGATAAAAACATGCAACACGTATCCGTAAAACTCAAAAAACTGAATGAAAACGCAATCGTTCCGAAATACGGCACGCCTTATGCCGCAGGGGCGGACTTGTACGCTTGCGAGGGCAAAGACGTCACCGTAGAGCCGCATCAAACCGCGTTTATACACACCGGCGTTGCAATCGAGATTCCCGACGGACTTGTCGGACTTGTCTACGCGCGCAGCGGACTTGCATCCAAACGCTCCCTTGCGCCTGCAAACAAAGTGGGCGTGATAGATTGCGATTACAGAGGCGAAATCATCGTGTCGCTGCACAACCACTCGGATTTGCCGCAAACGATTGCCGACAAAGAGCGTGTTGCACAACTTGTGATTGCACCATGCTTTGTTGCGGACTTCGAAGAAGTTGACGATTTGAGCGACACCGATCGCGGACAAGGCGGCTTCGGCAGCACCGGCAAGCTGTGATATTTGCTTTTGTTCGAAAGCGAAAATTCCAAATCAAAAACGAACGAAAAACCGCATGTAAACCGGCATAAAAACGCACAAAAAAAGCACGAAAATCGTGCTTTTTTTGTGCGTTTTTAGCATTTTATTATTGTGATAAACTTTATTTTTTATATCTATAAAACGATTTCGGTTTGATTAATCGATTTCTTTTCACTCTATCTCAAAATAGTTGAGAAATGCAATCGTGCGTTTCATTGCCTCTTTGGATATTGTGAGGAATTGCGCCACGGGGAAGGCATGCACCGCCCATTTGCCCTCACCGTGATAATGCTCGTAACTTACGCCCAAGTCTTGCAATTTCTTGACAAGGTCGAACGTGAGGACGGCAAGTTTGTCGTTTTCGGCGGAAATGGCAAAGGTCGGCGGAAAATCTTTCGTAACCCAATTGATAGGCGAAATTTCTTTTTGAAGCTCCTCACTGCACTCTTCGACGGGAGTACCTTTGCAATAGGATTGCGTGTAAATGCCTATGTTCTTGAAGCCGGTATGCACGGCTTTCGGAAAATCGTACACGCCGCAATTGAGCATAAGCGCGGATATTCTTTGATTTTTTGAACGCTCGTCGAGGTCGAAATGCGCCGCGTATTCGGGGTTTGTGCTTATTGCGCCTGCCATACTGCTCAAATGCGCACCGGCACTCTCGCCGCCCACGAAGATTCTGTCCATATCGATGTTGTATTCGTCTGCGTGTTCTTTAAGCCAGGCAAACGCCTTGTAGACGTTTTGTATCATTTCGGGATGTCCGTAAAAAGGCGCTTCGCCATAGTACAAACTTGCCACGAAATAACCCGTTTTTTCGCAAAGTTTGGTGGTGTAGGCTTCTCGCGTTTCTGGCAAACCGCCTATCCAACCTCCGCCGTGAATATAGACGAAAACGCGCGATTTTTTGTTTCTGTCCCTATCTTTGCGCTCGTAAAAATCGAGATACAAACGCTTGTCGTCATCGTCGTATCTGACGAATCTGGTCGTTTTCACCTTGTGCGAACGATGAAAACTGAATATCGTGAGCCAACCCAAAAACTCGTTTTTTGCATGGCCGCCTGCAACGTAAAGATACTTTGCGTCGTATGCCGCTTTCTTTGCTTGCTTCTTTGCGTACTTTTTCGCTTTGGCGGTAAACTCGACGACGTTTTCTTTTGCAAGCACGATTTTAGCTTCTCGCTCCTCGCGCCTGATTTGCTTGTCGAGGTTTTCTCTTCTCTTTTCTAATTGTGCGTACTTTGCGTCGAAAATATCTCTCTTTGCAAGGTTGTCAAGAGTTGTAAATATGCGACGTTTCATATGTTTTTCTCCGTCAAAAGAATGGTTGATTTTTTGTTTTATATTGCAAAACAAGGTTTTTATTGCGCTATTTTGCACATATAAAACCTTGTTTTTCTCATTTTGCGTTTATTCTGCTTTTTCTGCGAACGAGCCGTCTTTGGTGTCCTTGACGACGTATCCGAGCTCGTTTATTTTGGCTCTTATCGCGTCCGCGCTCGCCCAGTCTTTGTTTGCTTTTGCGACTTTTCTTTGCTCGACGAGGTCAAGCACTTCTTGTGGAATCGCGCCCTCTTTCGCCTTTTGTTTTTGCTCGTAATATGCGATAAAGTCCTTGGGCTCGCACTTGAAAAGTCCCAGCAAATTGTAGGTTTTGACAACCTGTTTCGCATCGGCAACCGCTTCGGGATCGCCGGCTCTCAACTTCGCTCTTATACCTTTGAAAATGCCGAACAGATCCGCAAGTGCTTTTGCCGTATTGAAATCGTCGTCCATTGCGCGATTGAATCCGTCGTCAATCCACTTGCTTTGCTTGTCGCACTCGAGTCCGCTCTCTTTTACCTCTTCGAGCGTCTTGTAGAACTCGTACATATGCTTGTCTGCGTCGGGGAACAACTCGTTTGTGATATTGATGTCCCCTCTGTAATTTGTTTGCAACAAAGCGTACTTGATTGTGTCGGGCTTGTACTCGTCAAGAAGGTCGGAAAGGAGCAGACTGTTGCCCAGCGACTTGCTCATCTTTTGTCCGTTGACTTTGATAAGTCCGTTGTGAATCCAATATTTTGCAAATTGCTTGCCGGTGAGAGCTTCCGTTTGCGCAATCTCGTTTTCGTGGTGAGGGAAAATCAAATCTCTTCCGCCGCCGTGCACGTCTATTTGGTCGCCGAACGCCGCTCTGTTCATTGCCGAACATTCGATATGCCAGCCCGGTCTGCCTTTGCCCCACGGCGATTCCCAGTATATTTCGCCTTCTTTTGCGGATTTCCAAAGCGCGAAATCGAGAGGATTGCGCTTGTTCTCCTCGTTTTCTATACGCACGCTTTCGTACGCGTCTTCGAGCTTTCTTCCGCTGAGTTTGCCATAGCCGGGGAAACTCTCGACGGAAAAATACACGTCGCCCCTATCCGTTGCATAGGCATGTCCCTTTTCGATGAGCTTGGACACGAAATCTATGATATTGTCTATATTGCAGGTTGCTTTGAGCCAAATCGTCGGATCGTCAACCTCGAACTTGCGCATGAGTTTGTCGATTTTGTCAATCATCATGCTTGCATATTCGAGAGGCGGTATGCCCGTTTCTTTGGACTTTGCGATGATTTTGTCGTCGACGTCGGTGTAGTTGCGCGCATAGTTGACCTTGTATCCGATTTTCTCGAAATACTTGCGGATTATATCGTAAATGAGTGCCTGATATGCGTGACCTATATGCGCTTCGCCCGAAACCGTGATTCCGCATGCGTACATGTTGACTTGCCCCTCGTGAATGGGGACAAAATCTTCTTTTTTTCTGGTGAGTGTGTTGTAAATTTTCATAGGAACGTCGTCCTTTTATACCTGCGGTTTGTCCGCTTGGAATTTGTTTTGCTCCGATTGCGACAGAATTTGCACGGCTTCTTCGTTTGTGGCGTTGTCCTCGTCAACGGTTATGGAATACCTGCAAGAGTGCACGTTGAGAGCCTTTTCAAGCTCGTAAACGCGCTTGTTGAGCCGCTCGAACTCTTCCATAATCGGATCGGGAAGACGGATTTGATCCATATCCGCAACACGCTTGCCGTCTTGCTTGACCACTCTGCCGGGAACGCCCACGACGGTCGAATAGGGCGGAACGTCTTTGAGCACCACGCTGCCTGCGCCTATTTTGCTGTGCTCGCCTATACGCACGGGACCTAGCACTTTCGCGCCTGCTGACACCATTACGCCCTCTTCGAGAGTGGGATGTCGCTTGCCCGTTTCCTTGCCCGTGCCGCCGAGAGTTACCCCTTGGTAAAGCACGCAATTGTCCCCTATCTCTGCCGTTTCGCCTATAACGAGCCCTACGCCGTGGTCGATGAAAATTCCGTTTCCTATCGTGGCGGCAGGGTGAATATCGATGCCCGTTTTCTCTTTTGCGCGGAACGCTATATAGAGTGCGAGCGACTTCATACCCTTTTGCCAAAACAAGTGCGCATAACGATAAGCACACAGGGCTTTATACCCTGTGTACGTACGTTTTACGATCCTGCTGCTCGTGGCGGCGGGATCTTTTTGCATTATGACTTGCAAATCGCGCTTTTTTGCCTCGGAAATTCTCATTGCGATGCCTTGTTATTTGCCGATTTCGTCGTCTTTTTTAGCGTCGGTTTTTACCTCGGTTTGAGAGGAATTATTCTCCCCTTCCGGTCTGTTTATCTTTGACGAGAACAGACTTTCGCCGGTTGACTCTTCGCCGAACAATGCGTTGATTTCGTCCTCATAGATGGTTTCTTTCTCATAAAGAGCTTTGACCATTGCGTCCATAATCGGACGATTTGATTTCAATATATTCAAAGCGACCTGATATTGCGTATCGATGATGGTTTTGACTTCCTCGTCAATCTTTGCCGCTACCTCTTCGCTGTAATTGAGGTGCGACTGATAATCTCTGCCGAGGAACACTTCTTCGCTCGATCCGAGGTACATATTGCCGATAGAATCGGACATACCCCACTCGGTGACCATCTTTCTTGCAAGTTGCGTCGCTCTTTGTATGTCGTTGGACGCACCCGTGGAGATATCCTGAATGACGATTTCCTCCGCCGCTCTTCCGCCGAGCATCATAGCGATGTCGTCGAGGAGTTTGCCTTTGGTCATATGGTTGTCGTCGTTTTCGGGAAGAGTGATGGTGTAGCCTGCCGCCATACCGCGAGGAATGATGCTGACTTCATGCACGTCGTCGCAGTGTTTCATAAGTTTTGCAACGATTGCGTGTCCGCTCTCGTGATACGCCGTGATACGCTTGTCGGACTCGGTGATAAGACGAGATTTCTTTGCAGGGCCTGCCATAACTTTGTTTACGGCCTCGCTGATGTCTTTCATCGTGATAATTTTTCTGTCCGCTCTTGCCGCCAAAATCGCAGACTCGTTGAGGATGTTTTCGATGTCCGCACCCGTGAAGCCCGGCGTAAGTCTTGCAAGCGACTTGAAGTTGATGTCTGACGCAAGCGGTTTGTTGCGGGAGTGAACCTTGAAGATTTCCTCTCTGCCCTTGACGTCGGGAACGTTGACGTAGATTTGTCTGTCGAATCTGCCCGGACGCATAAGAGCCGGATCGAGAATGTCCGCACGGTTGGTCGCCGCCATGACGATAATCGAGCTGCTTGCTTCGAAACCGTCCATCTGAACGAGGAGTTGATTGAGGGTTTGTTCTCTTTCGTCGTTGCCGCCGCCCAGGCCCGCGCCTCTTTGACGTCCGACCGCGTCGATTTCGTCTATGAAGATGATGCAAGGCATGTTCTTTTGCGCTTGCTCGAACAAATCTCTGACGCGCGATGCGCCCACGCCTACGAACATCTCAACGAAGTCCGAACCGCTGATTGAGAAGAAAGGCACGTTCGCCTCGCCCGCAACCGCTTTTGCAAAGAGCGTTTTGCCCGTTCCTGGAGGGCCTACGAGAAGAACGCCGCGCGGTATGCGCGCGCCTATATCCGTATATTTTTTTGGGTGTTTGAGGAAGTCCACGATTTCTTGCAATTCCTGCTTTTCTTCCTCTGCGCCCGCAACGTCGTTGAATCTGACCTTGATGTCGCGCACTTGGTTTGCTTTGGTCTTGCCGAAGTTGAGTGCCTGACCTTGCGCGCCGGCACTCTTTCTCAACACCACCATAAAGATGCCGAAAAGCGCGGCGTAAAGAATGAGCGGAACGAGGATGCTGGACACGAGCGAGCCGCTTGAAGGATCGTCGTATCTGACGACGACGCCGTCAAGTTTGCCTGCCTCGGAATAGTCTTTTATTATATCCGAAAATGCGACTCTGCCTTGGGTGTTGACAAAGTAGCCGTAGCCCTTGTCCCCTCTCTTTTGTATCTTGGCGGTGTAATTGCCCTCGATGTAAATCGATTGAATTTCACCTCTTTCAAGCATGCCGACAAAGCTGTCGTCCGTGCCTTGATAGTTGATCTCGGTGGGTCTTGTAAGCTCATACGCTATGACGAAAGCGATGATGACAAGAAGTATCACGCCGACGATGATGAGTGTGCGTCTTGTGGTTGGTTTCATCTATCCTCCTGAAATCGACGCGGGGCGACGATTCCGCAATAATCATATATTATGTTCTACATATTATAAAAATTAAATACGAAAAAGTCAATGCAACAAGAGAATTTTGCGTCCCTTGCCGTTGCGCCTTTTGAGTTAGTATGCTTAAATGTTACGGAATAACTATTAAAATCTCATTAAACCGAATTGATTTTATTGCAAAAAAATTAATCGGGTAACCCTCCTTTCATTGCTTTTTCATAGGCATACAAATCAAAGTATCCCGTTCCGGTAAGCCCGAAAAGGATTGTTTTTGCCTCGCCTGTTTGTTTGCATCTGACAGCTTCGTCCATTGCGACCTTTATGGCATGTGCGGATTCGGGAGCGGGCAAAATTCCCTCAACCCCCGCAAACGCTATCGCGCTTTCGAAAACGTCTTGCTGACGAACGGCAACTGCCCTGTCTATGTATCCGTCATGATAAAGTTTGCTTATTATCGGACTCATACCGTGATAGCGCAGCCCTCCGGCATGTGACGGCGCAGGGATGAAGTCGCACCCCAACGTGTACATTTTTGCAAGAGGAGTAACCTTGCCCGTATCGCAAAAATCATAGCGATACTCGCCTTTTGTAAGGCTCGGACAACCGGACGGCTCGACGGCAATGAATTCGGGGTTGCTCTTTCCTCTCAGTTTGTCGCGCATAAATGCCGACATAAGTCCGCCGAGATTGCTGCCGCCGCCTGCGCAACCGATAACTACGTCGGGGTATTCGTCGATTTTTTCCATTGCGATTTTGCTTTCCAGTCCGATGATAGACTGGTGCAAAACGACTTGGTTAAGCACGCTTCCGAGCGCGTACTTTCTTTCTCCGTCCGAACGATAGGCGACTTCAACGGCTTCGCTTATCGCCGTTCCCAAACTGCCGTTGGCGTTTACACCGCTTGCGAGCATCTTTCTTCCCACTTCCGTTGTGTCCGACGGCGAAGGTATGACGTTTGCCCCGTACACTCCCATGAGAGTTTTTCTTTGCGGTTTTTGTTCAAAAGAACATCTTACCATATACACCGTCAGCTCCAGCCCGAAATATTTGCACGCCATGGAGAGCGCGGTTCCCCATTGTCCCGCACCCGTTTCGGTTGTCAGCCCTTTCAAGCCCTGTTCCTTTGCATAATACGCCTGTGCGATTGCGCTGTTGAGTTTGTGCGAGCCGCTTGTGTTGTTGCCTTCGAATTTGTAATATATCCTTGCCGGCGTATCCAGCAACTTTTCAAGACAATACGCGCGCACCAGCGGCGAGGGGCGATACATCTTATAAAAATCCCTGATCTGTTCGGGAATCTCTATAAACGCATTTGTCGAGTCCAACTCCTGTGCGGAACATTCTCTGTTGAAAACCGCTTCGAGTTCGCTTTGTTTTGCAGGCTCGTTCGTTACCGGGTTGAGCAGAGGCTCTATATCTCTTTTCATATCGGCGCGCACGTTATACCATTCTTTGGGCATCTCGTTTTCTGCCAGATATGTTTTGTACGGTATGTTGTTTTTGCTCATATGTGCCTCCTGAAAATTTATTTGTGTATTTGGTTGTTTTTTGCAAAACACATATTTTATATTGCGTTTTTGTTGTTGTAAAGTGTGTTTTCTGCGGTTTTGTTTTTTTCCCTTTTTTTGTTTTATATCGCTTTTGCACGCCTTCGATCGACAAGCGAATTCTCGTCGGTTCGGTGCGCTTCTCGTTTTCCGCCTTCCGAGCAGATGCAAAAAACAAAAAGTCCGTACAAAATCCAAATCGGATTCTGTACGGACAAGATATACTCCTGCGGTGCCACCGTACTTGAAGCGTCTGACCGCTTCCTCTCATCGACCGCCTACACGGTCTGTCTTCTTACGCGAGAATTACGTCCGAAACTACTTTGTTCGCCTCGGCCCTCGGGGGCCCATATTGTCAAACACGGTGTCCGTCGGCATTCCACCATCGCCGACTCTCTATAGGTCTTGCGTTTGTTTTCTTCCCTTCAACGGTTTATGAGTGAATGTTAATCCCTTATCCGCAATATGTCAATGTTTTTTTGCACAGGCTGTAGAAAATTCCACATAAATCGCTTTTCCCATATAAAAATCGGACGTTTTTGCGTTTTTGTCTGTTATTTTCGATTTTTTCGACGGTTAAAAAATAAAAAACGGTCAAAAAGTCACTGTTTATAGGGATTTTTGTACAAATTGTAAAAATTAAGGTATTTTTAAGATTATTTTTTACACTTATTAAGTTTGACAGAATAAAATTTTGTTTGATATATATAATACAAACTATAAATATTTGCGCTCATGCGCATACACACGCGTAATTATTGTACTGATGTAAACGGGGAGAGTCGACTATGAATTGCGAACAACATCTTTCACCTTGTCTTGAAATTAAAAATCTTACAAAGCAGTACCACGGGGCGCAACTGCCCGCAGTGGACGATTTGAGTATTGTGTGCTATCCCGGAGAAATCGTCGGGCTTTTGGGACACAACGGCGCAGGAAAATCCACCACTCTGAAATGCATCACAGGCATTTTGCCGTATTCAAAAGGCGAAATCGTCATCAACGGATTCGATATCGCAAAAGAACCCGTCAAGGCGAAAAGGACTTTCGGATATGTCAGCGACAAGCACGACGTCTTTGTCAAACTCACCGGCATACAATACGTTGACTTTATGGCGAACGCATACGGCGTGAGCGTTGCCGACAGAAAAACTCGTCTTGAAGAATTGGAGAACGTTTTTCAACTCGGCGACAGAATTTTCGACACGATAAACGATTACTCCCACGGCATGCGCCAAAAAATCTGCATGATGGGAAGCCTTATCCACAATCCCAAACTTTGGATTATGGACGAACCTATGATAGGACTCGATCCCCTCACCTCGCAAAGAGTGAGCGATTTTATGAAGGAATACGCAAAACAGGGCAATTGTATTCTTTTTTCTTCACACAACATAAACTCCGTACAAAAACTTTGCGACAGAGCCGTAATAATTCAAAACGGCGTAAAAACGGACGATTTCTATTTCGAACAATTCGAATGCGAACATCCCGACATCGACCTGGAAGAGTACTTCCTCTCGCGCACGGCAAAGGCGGCAAAATGAGAAACCACGCTCTCCTTTTGAAAAAGCAGTTGCTTGACGCGTTTCCCGCCAAGCGTTCCAAAAAACGTTTGCCCGATCTCACAAGCGCACTTTTGATGTTGCTGCTTACGGGTGCGATGGTTGCGATATTCGTCTTTGTCTTTTCAAGATTTATATCAACCTACACGCAAATCAAAATCAATCGTGTCCCCGACATCGCCGCAAGACAATACGAAATTATGTCTATGGGCTATTTCGTGCTTGTCGTAGTGTTTGTGATAAACGGCGTAAACGCGCTCTGCCACGCACTTTTTGAAAACAGCGATTTGTCAATCCTCATATCCATGCCGTTTTCAAGCAGCGAGATTTTCCTTTCAAAACTCACTGCGGTATATTTGAAACAAGCGGTGTTGGCTCTCGTCTGCGTGCCTACGCTGAACTTCACTTTCCTTTGCACGACGGACACGCTGAACGTGTACAACGGCATAATGACCTTTGCGGTTGCTCTGCTTTTGCCGATAATTCCGCTCGGTATCGCGTCAATCGTGGTGCTTCCCTACTACTATCTCAAACGCCTTGCCAACTCGCACTATATCTTCGTTTTCATAGTGATGACGGCAGGTATGGCACTGTTTTGCTGGCTGTACTCCTACGTTTTCAGATTTGCGCAAGACTTGATTTCAAGCGGAAAAATCACGTCGCTGTTCGGCGACAAAACGATGAGGTTTATCCTTTCGTTCACAAAATACGACTACCCCGCCAACCTGTTTGCAAACGTTATGCTTGCACGAGATTTGGGCAAAAATCTCGGCATTTTGGCGGCGTTTATAGTGGCTTTTGCGGCAATATGCCTGCTCGTCGTGCGCGCGATATTCATAAAAGTGTCGCACTCCGGGCTTGCGATTCACGTGCCGCACGCGCATACGCGCAAAGTGCGATTTGTGGACAACTCTCGCTTCGGCTCGTTGCTCGCAAAAGAGTTTTTGCTTGTCATGCGCACTCCGAACTACGCCTATATGTACTTCACCACGGCGGCGGTTATGCCCGTTATGGCGTACTACTCGGCAAACATCTCGGTGAGTATGCTGGCAGGGCTTGTGGGCAAAGCGGACGTAAGTTTCGAGATATGCACGTTTATCGTGATATTGTACTCGACTCTTACAAACACTTTCTGCTCCACGAACATCTCGCGCGACGGATATATGTCCATGACGCAAAAGATTTTGCCTTTCTCGCCCTCGTACATTCTCGGCTCGAAAATTACGTTCTGCTCCGTCGTTGCGGAAGTAAGCGTTGCGATTGCATGCATAGTGTTCGGCGCAACCGGGCTTGAAAAGGGCGCGGACGCGGCAATCACGTTTGTTGCGGCGTCGCTGTACGCTCTGGCGCAAATCATTGTGGCAACAAAGCTAGATTTAAGACATCCCCACTTTGCAAAAACCGACGACGGTGAAATCAAGGAATCCAACTCGACGGTTTCCTCGATTATCGCAATAGGGCTTGTGGCAAGTTTCGTCGTGGGCTTTTCCCTGCTGGCGTCGTTCTTTATCCCCCTTCTCAACGGCGGAGCGACTTCACCCCTTCCCAAATGGGCGGATTATACGATAGCGATATGCATTCCCCTTGTTCTTCTCGGGGCGGCGCTGGGATATTTCTTTGCGAAACTGTCAAGCGCGTACGACAATCTGGATATGGAGGACTGATATGAAAAAGATAGTAACCGCACTCATAATCGTTCTTCCCCTCGTGTTTTTGATTGCGCTCTTTGCCATAACTTCGGTGGCGAGCGTATCTGCGGACATCCCTGCAAACGGACTTGTCATCAACAACAAGGGCGTGGGCGTGTTCTCTTTCGACCTTGCAAACTATCAAAACAAGATGTACGAGCAAGACCTCGGCGTAGAGGTGTTGCCGTACATGGCTAAAAACAAAAAATATTCCCTCAAAGTCACCGACGCAAACACCGGCGAAGAAAGCAGTATCGTCACTCTGGAAGATGACGGCTCGTTTGCGCTTCACGACGTGGGCGTTGCAAAACTCACCTTCACCAGCGACGACGGCGGATACAGCGACAGCGTCGTGTTTAACGTGGGTTCGAGCGGCGTTTTGTCCTACAAGCCCGTGCTATTGGACAATGCAGGCAACGCTATCACCCTGTTCGATGGCGACGACACGGATTTCAAAGCGAATATCACCGCCGGTTCTTACGTTTTGTCGGGAGATTTTTATCCCTCAACCGCAACCAATGTGCGCGCAACGTACAAGACGGCAAACGGCGACGCAATCAAAATCAACGAAGTCAGCGGCAAAATCAACGCTCACTTCGAAACGGACGGCATAGTGTCGATAATCGTCAAAGACGCTTTCGGCAACGACGTGGAAAAGACGATAAAACTGAACGTATCGCGCTCGGGCGATGTGATGATAAACGGTCGGGAAGCGTCGAAAAACAAAAACGATACCTCAACCGTAACCGCGCCCTTGGGCACGACGAGTTTTACGCTGTATATAGACAGCAAAGACGCAGAATCCAACGATATTCGCATATCCGGCGCAAAAGACGCGGAATATACGGTGCGCAAATTGAGCGGAGCAAGCGACAGCGCATACGCAATCGACGTCGCTTTGGCGGAGGCGGTCAACTCCCCCATAGAAGGTTTGCTGTACACGATAAGAATCAACTCGTCTTCCGTCTACTATTTCAAACTGTCCTTTGCCGACTACGCGTTTTCGGTGTACTCGTTCGGAAACTCGGACGGCAACGCCGACCTTGTGTTGCTCGACGAAACGACGACTCAATTCTCCGTGTCTTCCGACCCCGACGACGATTTGAGTTTCAGCTGGCGCATAGCCGACGAAACGGTTGCTCAAATAGGCGAACAATCGGGCAAATACTGCTTCATATCGGCAATCGCAAGCGGAAAAACCAAATTGCATATCGATTGGCAAAAGATTGAAAACGGCGCGGTGAAATCGAGCGGAACGATAACGAGAAACCTTATCGTCACAAAGCCGTACACTTCCATCATGTTCAATGAAACCGCCGCCTCGCACGGACTCGGCAAACTTGCAATCGCAAACCAAAAGTTCGAAAACGGCAGTATCGTATCCGCGGAATATATCACCAAACTCTTCAACAACGTGTTGGGCAAAGATACGTCGCAAGAAGAAATCGCATATCCGTTTGAAAACATAGTTTTCAAGTCCTCGAACGATTCCGTTCTTTCGGTCGAAACGACGGCGAACGGCGTAAAATTCATCGTCAAAGACACCGGTGAAGTCACCGTAACGGCGGAGTGGATTTACGGCGAACGCTTCGGCGTGAAACCGGCGTCATTCACTTTCAATGCGGTGAACGGCACGTATGTAAAAGATTGCGACGAACTGAAAAAGGCAACCGCTCTCGGCAAACAAATCGTTCTTCAAGAGGATATTTACCTCGGCGAAAAACTTACCGACGAACAGGGCAACCCGCTCTACTCCGAAACGGAAACCACGCAAAAATTGCTCTCGCACGTCAAAAAGATAAAGACAACGAGCGATTATAAGTACTACACGAACCTCGGACAAGAACAACCCGACGTGTACGTGTGTTTCGAGTTTGAAAACGACGTATTCGGCAACGGACACTTTATAAGCGCGGAATATATCACCAATTTGAGAGGCGCGCTTACGGACACCGTGCCTGCATACGCGCTCTTCAAAGGTCCGCTCAACTTCGTTGCGGCAAATATGGGCGGCATAGACGTTGCGTCCGTCAAGGCGCAAGACAATATATCCTTCCTCGTGCGCAAAAACGGAATCGTGCTTGACAATCTGACTCTTGCGGGCTGCGACGACGATTCGCTCTACACCGTAGACGACGACGGCAACAGCAAACTCGAACTTACTCTTCTCAACGAAAAAGGTACTACACTGGAAGTTATGTGCGACGCAACCGTGCGCAACTGCCGTATCAAAAACGGGCGTACCGCAATGAGAGTGTTCGGAAGAAGCTCGATTGACGCAACCGGCACCGTCAACGCGCAAAAAGAACGCATACGCGTAACAATAGACGGTTGCAGATTGCACACCGCAAGAGAATTTATCCTCAAAGTCGGCACGAACAGATATTTGAGAGGCAACGCCGCCAATCTTGCACCCTCCTTCACCGACGCAAGCGGCAAAGCGTACGACAAGCACAACACCTCTGCGTGCGACGAATACGCAAACGACGATTATTTCGCAAGCAACTATATTCTCACCGACGTAACCCTCAAAGACAGCGTTTTGTCCACGAGCGGTCTTTTCTCGGTGGGTATGGAAAGTCACTTCTCGGGCGCAATGCTGGATATGCCGACGATGGGATTGAACTATCTCAACGGATGGGACGGGCTTGCGGCAACAAGCTATCCTGCACGTCTGCGCCTTGTGGGAAACGTGATTTTGGACGACTGGAAAGAGCTTACGCAAGTGGACAGCTCCACCCTTATAGAAGTCAACCTCAAATCCGACCAACAAGGCCTTGCCTGGCTTGAACTCAACATCCCCGAAATGCTCAAAGAGGTGTGCAAACAAGCAGGCTACGAAAATATCATATCCCGTCTTGCAGGCAAAGAATACGTGCACGGCGGCATCGCATTCTACGGCGGCGGCAAAAACTATTCCGTCCTCGACACGAGCGAATACACGTTCGAGAGTATGAAACAATATCTTGTCAACATAGGCGTGTTGAAAGACTCTAGCGATTCCAACCTCAAAATGCAAGGAGAAATGTTGCCAAAGGCGGCAGGAGGCGAAAACTTCCGCTTCGTCATGTTTGACGCATCGAGCAAATTCAACGCGGCAAGCAATCACTATTGATAAAACGAAAAATACGAAATAGTAAGCATTTATATAGAAATCAACCAAAAGACAACTTATCGGCCATATGCTCGTTTACATGCCGATACGATTGCAAAGTATAAGATAGGATTGCTTTGCAAGCGAGGCTACTCAAGACCTATTCTTTGGGGAAAGAGGAGGTAAAAATGAACAAAAAAACAAGAATAACCGCTGTTTTGTTGACAGTGGTGATTGCTCTGATCTGCGCAAGCGTATTCGTTGCGTGCAACAAAGACTCGCAATCGCAAGGGGCGAAGGTTCTAATCGGATTCGACGCCAACGACGGAAGCGAAATCCATGCCGAATCCGTCGATCCCAAAAATATAACTTACGTGCCTAACGCGCGCGTGGGATACGATTTTGCGGGTTGGACGATGGATAAGGACGGCAACGAACCTCTCGATCCGTCCAAAATCCGACTCGGCACGACTCTTTATGCTCAATGGAAAATCAAGACGTTCTCCGTCAGCTTCTACGTCGGTGATACCCTTGTCATAACCACGACCGTCGAATACGGAAAAGCCGCGGTTGCGCCCACTGCTGAAAGAATTGCGGATTGCCTTGAAGAAAACGAGATCTTCGTAGATTGGAACGGCGATTTTTCAAGCGTAACGAGCGACCTTGCAATCTATGCGAATACCACATTTAAAGAAACCACCTACACCGTCAATTTCGTAGTCGAGGGCAACGTCGTCAAGACCGCAAGCGGAAAAGTCGGCAACACTATCGTTTTGCCGCAAACGAACGAATACGAGGACAAAATCCCGACGGGCTTCGTTTTTGCAAAATGGGTTGACGAAAACGGCAAGGAAATCGAATCGGACGCAAAATACGCAAAAGACGCAACTTACACCGCAACGTACGCTCTTCAAACTCCGTCCGCACCCGAAATCAACGTGCTGTATCCGCAAGACAAAACCTCTTTCGTTTACGGCGAAGTTTGCAACGCGAGCATTAATAAGGACGTCGCGCCGAGCGGCATAACCTACGTTTACGAGTGGTTTGACGAAAACGGCAACGCTCTTGCAAGCACACAAGACAACACCGCTTGCGCAATCGAAAACATGCAGGCAGGCGATAAGCGAATAAGCGTAAAAGTCACCGCTTCAAAAGACGGTTATACATCCGTGTCGGCAACCGCTTATGCAACGATAAAAGTCGAAAAAGCAACTTTAACCGCAATAATCGACGACATAAACGTCGTTTACGGTCAAGATTTGCCCGAATACACGCTTTGCTTCAACGGCTTTAAGTACGGCGAAAACGAGAGCGTCGTAAACAAGAGCAACGCAACGGTTTCAACCACGTACTCTAAAGGTTCGGGCGTTGGCGCGTATGCGATTACGCTAAGCGGACTTGTTGCAAGCAACTACAATATCATCGGTGAAAACGGCGCGATAACGGCAACGATCAACGTCGATAAAAAAGCTTTGACTATAAAAGATTCCGTTACGTTTGAAAAGGCATACGACGGAACACCCCTTTCCGCCACCCTTTCAAACGAGTCGATAAACGGACTTTTGGACGGCGATACGGCAACGCTCAAAGTCGAAACGAAGGGCAACGTCCCCGCCACGTACGAAAACGAATCGGTGCCGGTGTCGCTCACGGTTGTTGACAAGGACGGCAACGTCGTTTCTTCAAATTACGAGTTGACCGCAAACGTCGTTGCGACTATCACCCCTGCGCCCATCGTATATACGCAACCGAGCGACATCGAGCTTACTTACAACCTTCCGATGCCCAAAATCGAAGGCGTTGCGGTAAACACGGAAAACTGCAAAGTTCTTTACAAAACCTCAAACAGCGACGACGAGGCTTGGAGCGCAGACGTTCCTACGCTCGTCAACGCAGGCGAGTACACCGTATATTTCCAAATTTCTCGTCAACACTACAAGACCGAAGAAGGCAGCTTCACCGTCACGATAAACAAGGCAAAACAAACTCTTGACGGAAAACAATATTTTGTAACCTACGGCGAAGAGTTTACGAAAACCCAAGACGTAACCTACGTTCTCGGTCAAGAAATAAAGTTTGCGCTTTCTTGCGAATACAAAGCCGGCAATTCGGCGAGAACTTACGATATCAAGGCAACTGCGGAAGAAAATCCCAACGTCGAATTGACGATCACCAATTGCAAGCTCACCGTAAATCGCGCCACTCTCGTAATCGAGATGAAAGACAAAACAATCACATACGGTGACGCTTTCGTATCCGACTATTCAATCGTCACGGCAAACGGCTTGTTTGCAGGCGACGATATAAAAGACGTGATTGCGCTTGGAACAGAATATTCTCAAGGCAACGGTATCGGAAAATATCGAATCAATGCAACGCTTACGGATTCGGCAAGCAAAAACTACTGTTTGAACACGTCACCCAACACGAGCGAACTGTTTGTGGAAAAGAAAACCGCAACTCTCACAGTCGAGGGTAAGAGCGTGATTTTCGGTGATGTTGCGCCCTCGTTTACGGCAACGATATACGACTTGTACGGCGACGACGAAATCGAATACACCCTCTCTTGTAGCTACTACAAACCAGGCAGCGGCGTCGGACGTTATCCGATTTCCGCAAACGTGCCCGAGGCTTCGGACGCCAAAAAGAACGCAAACTATATCGTCAACGTCAACTCGGACGCATATCTCATCGTTGAGAAAAAGCCTATTGCTTTGACGGTGCAAGACGCAACCGTAGTTTACGGAAACGCAGCACCGACTTTCACCTACACAACGGACACGCCTTTTGTCGAAAGCGACGTGCCTTCAATCACATTGTCATGCTCCTACAAACAAGGCGCAAAGGTCGGGTCGACGTACGCGATTACCCCGACGATTACCGGCAACGTAAATTATGAATATACCCTAACGACCGGCACTCTCACGGTGACGAAGCGCGCCGTAGTTATCGAGCACGAAGATCACAACTTTGCGTTCAACGACGGTGCAAAGGCAAGTTTCGACGTGGCAGGGCACGTAAAAGACGCGTTTGAAAGCGACGTGTTCGGCGGTAGCATCCAAACAACGAGCGGCAACATCGCAATCTACGTTGCAAACGGTGCGCTCGGTGAAGATTTCGAGTTTGCAACTCCCCTGTCTATCGTCAACAAAGACGGCGAAAACGTCGAAGATTGCTATGTCGTAACCTACCGTCTTACCGTCGAAATCAAAGAAATCACGATAGCTCACACCGTGCGCAACCTCACGAATCAGGTTTACGACGGCAACGCGCACGAGGTGTACGTTGAAGTCGAGGAAGGCACGAGCGTCACGTATATCGTGAACGGCATAGAGCAAACGGGCAGACCGTCCTTTGTCGACGCAGGCGAATACGTCGTGTCTTTCAGATTGACCAAAGAGGGCGCAACGCCCTACGAGGGAAAATTCACGGTGAAAATCGCAAAGAAGCATGCGACCGTAACCGCTCAAAATCAAACGGCGATTTTCGGCGACGACTTCACGCTCAGCCAAAGCGCATTCACTCTTGACGGCGTTTTGGACAAGGATATAGCGGACGTCGTGACGACGATCGAATGCAACTATGAAGTCGGCAACGACAAAGGCACATACGCCGTGACGGCAACCGCAACGCACAAAAATTACGACTTTGCAAGCGTAAACGGCACTCTTACCGTCGGCGCAAAGAAAGTCGTGCTCGATGCAAAAACCTACTCCGTAACCTACGGCGAGGATTGCCCCGAACTTGTGGGCTTCACGTCGGACTCGGTGAGCGTAACGCTTGACTTTATCACGCTTTCCACGTCTTATATCAAAGGCGAATTCGCAAACGAATACGAGGTGTTTGCAACCTCGTCGAACGCCAACTACACCGTTGACGCAAGCAAGGTTAAACTCGTCGTAGAAAAGCGCACGCTTACGCTGACGCTCGTCGAAAGCAGTCTGTTTGCAACCTACGGAGAGGAAATCGAAATCACATATACGAACGTCGGATTGCTTGCAAACGACGCAAAGCATTTCGGCATCGAATATAAGTCGGGCGACGTTTGTAAGCCCGTCCCGACAATCCTCGGCGCAGGCTCGTACGAAGTGAAAATCACAATGTCCGACAAAATGGCGCAAAGATACGATTTGTCGGCGGATTCCGTCACAAACGGCACTTTAAAAGTGCAAAAAGCAAAGTTAAACGTCGGTATCGACACAAATTCGTTGCATATCGTGTTTGGTGAAGACGCAAATCTCGTTGCGAATTATCGCGGTTTCGTAAACGGTGACAACGCATCCGCCTTGCAAGGCACGCTTGCCTTTGCATGCGACTATCTCACCCAAAAACACGCAGGTTCGTTTGCAATCTCCATGAGCGGACTGTCGGCTGACAACTATACGATTTCGTACGACAATCCGTATTTGTACGTTGAAAAAGCAGCCGTGAGATTGGAAGGACTTGCCGACCAAACCACCGTGTACGGACAAGCGTTTACGCCCGCCTCGACGGGTTGTCACGTAACCTACGACGATACTCTCAATCAATATGCAAAAGACAAAACGAGCGAAATCGTCATCTCCGTCACGTGCGACTATAAACAAGGCGATGTCGTCGGACTGTACGAAATCCGCGCCACGGGCGAGCATGCCGATTTCGATGTTTCGGGAGCTCAAAGTTGGCTCACCGTCAACAAAGCGGACTACTCTGCGGACTTTGTCAACGCAGAGATAGCAAAGAACGATTTGAAAGGCACGTACAATCCTCACACTTCCCTCGACGCGTACAAACTCTCAACGGGCTTTGCGTGGGCAAATGTGTCAATCGTTCCCACTTGCGACAATACGGACGGCTATGACGTGACTTTCTGCCAAGACAGCACCAACTACAACGTCTACGAGGCGAAAATCAAAATCCGTCTTGAAAAAGCGGCGGCAAATCTCCGCGTGGACGGCACGCTCGAATACGATTGGAGCGGAAGCGCAATTTCGTTTGACACAGTGAAAGCAATGATAAAATCCGACAACACGGACAACGGTTTTGTCATCTCGGTTGCAATCGCGGCTCCGTCCGGCGTGACGGAAATCAAGGACGGCGGCGTGTACACCCTTGCCGTGTCCATAACCGAAACCGCCAACTACAAAGCGGAAGTCATCAACCCCACCCTCAAAGTGAAAGCTGCGGAAGTGAACGGCGTCAAATACACCGTTGAAGACGCGGTTGCAAAAGGCGGCACGGTGACCTTGGCAGGCAACGCGTTTGTCGCAAGCAACCTTACGATACCAAGCGGCGTAACCTTGATTTTGCCGAGTGGAGATAGCACCGGCGACAGTGCAACAACAATCGGCAACGCAACAAAAGCGTACGGCGCAGGTAGCGGTGATTATAGCACCACGGTTTTGTACACCCTCACTGTTTGGGGAAACAGCACCCTTAACGTGTCGGGCAATATTCTCATTTTGGGCTTGCTCGGGCACAATGGCGTTGCTCTTTCCGGACACACTTCGGGTGCACATGGTCAGCTGATAAACAACGGCACTATCCAACTGAACAACGGCTCAAACCTCGATGTACGCGGATACGTCAAAGGCAACGGCACTTTGTATGCAAACAGCGGTGCAAAAGTATATAGCCCGTTTGTCGTAAGGGATTTCCGTGGCGGTACAAATACAGTTACGGTTTTCTGCCACGCTGATGCAAAAATCTCGCCTTTCAACCAATACGAGATGCCAAACATTCAATGCAACCAAGTATTTAATGTTGGATCTTCACATAATGGCTATGTAGACCTATATGCCAACAGCACCCACAACAATGATATAACCGCTATTATCGCAAATTCTGGGGCAATCATAAACTTAGGATCTAATGGTAAAGTGCTTAAATCTTATAATCCCAATTTGCAAAAAACAACCCTTACTCTCGTTGGTGATATATCATTGGGATCATTAGAGCTAAAAGTCACATTTAAAAAGAGCATTATTGAAATCGAACAAGTCGTCAAAATGTCGGACGTTCAATTCCCATTGTCTTGGCTCTATGATATAAACATCGGTGACGGCACCACAGCAACAAACGTAAATGCACCGTATGATTATAAAGTTTTGACGGGTTGCAACGTCACGGTTGCACAAAACGCTACACTTACAACGAGTAAATCTGTGATTGTCTATAACACCTTTACCGATTCAGATGGGCCTGCGGCAGGTACGGCTTATCCAAACAAACCCGCTGCTTCATTTGTTGTAAACGGCACTTACAACATAAACGGTTCTTTCGGAGGATTGATACAATCAAATGAAAACGATGCAAAAATAATCGTATCATCATCTTCAACTCTAACCGTAACATCAAAAGAAGGAAACAGCGGTAGCACTACTGCAAAGCAAGCGATTTATTTGGTTGATCATGCGCTTGCCCATATAGCAGGAGAAAAGGGTGCGGTTTTCGTAAAAGTATATGAGGCAAATGAAACGGCACGTTTTGCGGACGGCACCGCTCTTGAAAAAGGCAAAACATACACCTACAACGGTACAAGTTGGAACGCCGCTTGATTTTCAATCAACAACAAAAGCAGTCCTCACTCCGAGGGCTGCTTTTTTGTTGCAATCGAGTTTGATCATTCCGTTTGGATTTTCTTCATCTTGGAAAAATAGTTGATTTCGCCCACGACAAAGAGCAAGCCTGCCACAACAAACATCGTTATGCCTATGCCGTAGCCTACCGCTCCCGGCACGAGAAAGAAAAACGCAAGCCCCACCGACAATGCGATCAACGCAACCAAAAGGAACAATATCATGACGTTCATATTGCCGAGTTCGGCAACTCTTTTGACAAGGTTTTTGTCTTCCATATCACACCTCCTTTTGAGCTAGCATGCGCAAAGATGAAGATTTTATACAATGCTTCTTTCTCTACAATAGCGAGTGTTGCGACCTTTAAATGCAACATCACCCCTTCCCTTCGGGAATTCCCCTATATAACTACTATATTGCAATTTTCCCCCTTCCTCACGTGTTTAGTCTTCGGCGTTTGCAAAGCAATCCGCCTCGTTCGCTTTGGCTACAACACATTCACTGGATGTGTTGCTTAACGCTGCCCATACCGCCGCTCATTCTAATCGGGTGTGGGTGTCCCACCCATATTGTCATTCTGTCAATGTCAAGTGAGGCAACTTGCTTGCAAGGGAACGCAGATATTAACGTAGCAACCGCCTTTTTTAAAGGCGAAAACCGTAGGTTTCTATGCACAAGCATAGTTGTTGCGAGTAACATAGTGAAGAATCCAGCGTAGCGAAATGCGGCTTGCGCCTAGATTCCTCGGCGTTGCTCGGAATGACGAGGGGCAGAATGTAATTCAATCGGGTTTGGGTGTCCCGTCGCCTTGCGACTCGTGTTCCGTCTTTGAATGAGCATATTCAGTGTATAAGTGCCCCTTAAAACTGTTGCAAAAAACACATGTTTTTTGTTATAATATTGCCATAGTTCGTTTTGGGAGAGCGGATATGCTTGTCAAGGACAGAAAATTTTTGATAGGACTCAAAATATTTGCTTCGATTGCGCTTTGTTGCACAATCGTGCTGTGGGGCGCGCTTTGGATTGCGTCGGCAACGCCAGGCAACGAAAGCGGTAAAAGCACGCAGATCGTGTCCGACAAGGTGGATTCGATATTTAACCTGTCTTCCAAATTCAATGCGAAAGTGGTCACGCAAAACGTGATTCTCAACCGCCCCGGAAACAAAATTTATTTTGCAGGGCAACAAGAACAACTGACCGTTTCTTTCCTTCCTAAAAACACGCTTGACAAAGACGTGTATTTTGTGTCCGACCACCCCGAATACTCAACGGTGGACGAAAACGGACTTGTGACTTTTCACTCTTGGGGTTGGTCTAAAATCTACGTATATCTCAAAAGCAATCCGTCCATTTACAATTGGGTTAGCGTCGGCTGTTACGGGCCTAATCCCGATGAAGTCGAACCGACGATAGCCTTGCCGTCCTCGATAAAAGTCGGCACTACGAAGGGTGTGAGGTTGAGTGACAACACGCTATCCCCCGTATCCGCGTCTTATTCGTCGTCAGACGAGAGCGTTGCGCTTGCATCGGGCGGCTACGTCAGCGGCGTGAGCGCAGGCACTGCCACGATAACGGCAACTTTCGAGAGCGGAAAACAGATTTCAACGCAAATCACCGTCAAAGAAAATCCCGACTTCATAATGCCCGAAAAAATCGTTTTCAAAGAAAATCCCACCCTTGTGCACGGCTCCGAGAAGGCTCAATCCGTTTACGACCTCATAGACCGCGTTGAGCCTGCCGGCGCGCCTTGGGACTTTGTGGTCACTTCGAGCAAGAAATCGGTTGTGAGCGTCAGTTACAACAGCTTCAACGTAATGGGCGTAAAACCCGTGACGTTGACATATACGTCAAGATACAATCCTGCCGTTTCGGCATCCGTAACCGTAAATATCACCAAAATTCCGCCCACCGAACTGCGACTTGCAGGCGCAGACGTTATCACGCCGCACACTTCGACGCAATACAGCGCAAAACATATGCCGCAATACTACGAAAAGGACGTCAAGTGGGAAGTTGTCAGCGGAAAAGCAACCATAACGCAAAACGGAGTGCTTGTGGCAAAGACGTACGGTAAAGTGGTGATACGCTGCACCAGTACCCTCGATCCGACACTGTCCGTAGAAAAAAACATAGACGTAAAACTTTTTTCAAACACCTACGAAATGGTGCGCAAGTTTATGGGACACGGAGGGCTTTCCGCACTGCTCGGATTCGGCATTTTCGGCACGTTGTTTTTGCTTTGCAAGCGCAAGTGGGGGTGCGCCTTATTCAGTGCGCCGCTTGCCTTCGTGTACGCAGGGATAAGCGAGGGCATACAGTATTTCACTCCCGGAAGATTTTGCACGATTACGGACGTTTTGATAGACTTTATAGGCGCGTTGATAGGCATGGGCATTGCGATTGTGCTTGTTGCGCTCGTACTTGGAATTTGGCGGCTTGCAAGCAAAAAGAGCTTTGATACACTTGCGTATGCATACAAAATCCTCGATTTCAAAACCTTGTTTAAAAAGACGTACAAGTTCGACGCGCCCTATCGTAGAGAACTCGATACGGCGGAGTGCGTTGACGAAAACGTTTTGCAAGACGTTGCTTGCGACGTGAATTGACAAAGCGTACAAACTGCAAAACTTGCTGAAAAACCGTGCAAAAAAAGCGCGGCTTTTTTATTGTTTTCCCCTCGTTTATATTCTCGAAAATCAGTCCATAATCATTGAATGAAAAAGGAAGTTTTGAACGAAAAAAGCATTGTCGCAACCACAGAACAAATTGCCCGAAACAACACCGATCTTCATCCCCTTGCGCCCTTTGTCGCAAAGATGTTCGAAGCCGCGATCGACAAAAACGAGCGCGATGTGGTGATCGTGTGTTTCGGCACAAACGCCATTTCGGGTGACTCTCTCGGCCCTTTGGTCGGAACGCTGCTTACGAAAAAATACAACATCGGCGCGTTTGTGTATGGCACCGACGAGGCGCAAATCAACGGCAAAAATATGAAAGAGTGGATGTCTTTCGTCAAGTCCGCACACGAAAACGCACTACTCGTTGCAGTGGACGCGTCTCTAGGCAACAAGGACAAAGTTGGACAAATCGTGCTGCGCGACGACGGCGTTTGCCCATCGGGCGTAACGGGAAAATCCGAGAGATTCGGGGACGTCGGAATTTTGGGCATAGTGGCACAAAAACACGGCGACGCTCTGATGCAACTTATGACAGTATCGCCACTTTACGTTGAAAAAATGGCAGATGAAATTGCCATTATGTTGAAATGCGCAATAGGATGACCGAAATTAAGTCAAGGTTTCACATTTGCTTTTTGACAAAAATCAACCTTTGACGTTTTCGCAAAATCGTCATGTTTCATTTTTTTATTGCATATGCGTTCTTTTTTGATTATAATGTTTATAATCATAACTTATGCGCGGACACGCTTGCGCGAGCAGGCGTAACCCATAGCACGCAAGGAGCAAATATGTCAGTCAACTTACTTTGTGCCGATATACCGTATGCGGATATTGCGTTTTTCGTAATAATCGCACTTGGACTTATATTGGGCATCATCAGAGGCTTTGCAAAATCTTTCAAAGGCTTCTTTTTGACGATTGCAATTATGCTTGCGGCTCTGCTTTTGATTGCCCCCACTTTCGACAAGGTGCGCAACCTCGACGTTTTTGTGAATATGGACAACTCCATATCCGCAAAGTTTGAAAGCGGCAACGTGATTTTTTCAACGCCTATAAACGTGCGCGTGGACGCCGAAACGGGCGAAAAATCTTATTGGGTGAGCGTCACCACCGACGAAGGCACGTCCGAGCAACCTCTCGAAAGCAGCATGGGCAACGACCTTACTTCTTCGCTCAAAGGCAAATTTGCCGTGTGGCTTGCAAAGACGTTTATCACCGACGACGGACAGACTATCGGCGGCGTTGCGGGCACTTTCGTGTCAGATATAATCGTTGCGGTGGTTATGTTCGTCGTGTATTGTTTGGCACTGTGGCTCGTGTGCTGGCTTCTTCGCAAGATATTTGCAAAAATGCACACGTCCGATTCAAAAGCTCTCGTTGCGGTGGATCGCACTTTCGGCGCGGTCATATCCGTAGCGTTCGCATTTGTGTTTATCCTTTTGGCACTTGCAATACTCAACGCGCTCAAAGACAAAATCCCCGCCGTCGACGAAGCTTTGTCCTCTTCGACCGTGTGCGGATATTTTTACGCCAACAATCCCGTTGCAAAACTTTTCACCAAAATCTTTGGTTGACAAATCCTCGTGTATGCTTGCGCATGCACGTTTGATATTTATGGAGTAATTTTATGAGAGTACTTCGCGGAACATTAACTTTCGTTTTGGGTATGATCATCGGTATCATACTTTTCGTCCTCGCTATCGGCGGAGCGGTTTTTGTCGTGGGCACTTCGGTGACCGTGGGACAACTGCAACAAAAAATCACGCAAGAAGAAATCATTGCGCCCGACAGCGCCTTGTACGGACAAACCGTTCTGGACGCCGTCAAGAGCCTCATCAACGACATAAACGGCATCGATTCGCTCACTTTGCAAACGCTCTACGATCACTACGGACTTGCGATATTGAAAGGTTTGAGCGGCATAGATTTCACCACGAAAGACTTCTACACCGCCCCGATCAAAGATATTTTGAACGATATGTCCATCGTGGTCAATTCTTTCACACTCAACGATATAAGCGGTATTGCCGGCGTCGATTTCTCTTCCTACGGCTTGCCTATCCTCGACGAAAACTTGCAAAACAACTTGCAAACCGCACTCAACAACATTATGGGCTCGCTCAACGGCGATTTGTCCGTGCGCAAGATTAAGGACGATTTCGGCATCGACATCGGCACGGGCGACAACAAGCTCATCGCAACGATTCAAGACGTGTCGCTCTCCTCTTTCGGCGAAGTGGTCAACGCAATTACTCTCAACAGACTTCTGGACGTAGACACCGACTCTTTCGTCGTCAAAGGCGAAAACCGCGTTTACAAAAAAACCGATATTTATCAAGAAGTTTCAAAGGCCGAACTTCAAAACAAAAACTACTCCCCCGCTCTCGGAGTTGAAACATTTATCGCAGGCGCAATCGACACCGACGGCGACGGCACGACCGACAAACTCGTCGAAAAAGAATTGAGATACGTCAAAAAGACCTCTGTCGCAGAGGACGGAACGGAAAGCGAAAAATACGTCGTAGACAACTCCTGTTATGCGGACGATTTCAACGATGACGAAAACGAAAAAACTTTCTATCGTCACGTTCAATACACTCTTTCAACGGACGTTGCGGATATGAACGAGTTGTATATCGCAACTTATGCAAACCGCATCGCAACGCTTGACGGTGGCAAATACACCCTCGTGCAAAAGGAGTTTACCGCTCTTAAAGATATTGCGTTTGCATCCACTCCGACCGTTTCGGGCGGCAATATCGATATCCAAAACGTGAAATACGCTTTGGAAGACGGCACGTACGAAAACAGCGACGTTTTCTATATCACGGACAGCCCGATAACCAAAGATAGCATGCTTCGCACTCTCGGCGAGGGTGAAACGGCAAGCGGCACGGCATATCTGCGCACACACAAAGGCACGTCCGCAACTGTACTTCAAATCGTCGCTTATATGAGCGTCGTGGAGCTTCAAAATGCGGACGGACTTCTCGACTCGCTCACAGTCGGCGACGTCGTGGACACCGATAAGCCCGGCACGTCAAAAGCGATAATCGCACTCAAAGATTGCAAAATCACCGAAATCGGCACGAAAATCAACACTCTCAAAATCGACGAACTCATCGATATAAACGACGAATCCGCGCGTATTATGCAATCGCTCGCCGCAAGAGGCTGCACCCTCGACGACCTTGCAACTATTGCCGATTCGCTCACTATCGGTGAGGTTATGGACATCGAATACGACGCATACGTCGCAAGCGCGAGCGGCGCATACGTGCAAGACACGGTGTTTGTGGCATACAACAAATACGCTCACGATTTGTCTGAGTACACCCTCTATCAAAAAAACGCAAGCGGCGATTTCTCGGAGTATTCCGGCACGGTTGAAGACGGTGGCGAATATTACGTCGCAATCCCCAGATTCCGCCTATACAATCCCGATACCGACGCAGGACTTGCAAGATATAATCTTTCCTCCGAAGGTGTGACCGCTCTCGCGCTTCAACAAATGGCAAAAAGAGGCTACACTCTCAAAAACATCGGCAGCGAACTCAACACGATGTATTTCGACGAACTCGTGCGCATCAAAGAGGGCGACAGCGTGCTTATGAGAACTCTATCCACAAAGAACGCCACCCTCGACAACATAAGCGAGGTTGTCGATACACTCAAAGTGGACGAAGTTATCCAAATAGACGAAAGCTCCGCGCGTATTATGCAATCACTCGCCGCAAGAGATTGCCTTGTCAAAGATCTCGGCACGGTTGCGGACGAGCTTACGCTTGCAGAAACCATAGACGTTCAATTCTACAAATACACGCAAAACCTCAACGGAAAGTACGTCAAGGTGGTTGAAGAGGACAAATACGTTTATTGCGATGGCAACGCGTATTTCGACTCTCTACGCTTCACAAAGGAAGCGGACGGTAAATACGTCGAGGACGCAAACGGCAAGTTTGCTCACCCATTCTACTTCACGCTTTACAATCCTGCGGAACATTCCTCGACGCTCACAAGATACGACTGCGCAAAAGAGGACGCTTCCGATCCTAACTACAATCCCTCGTCAAACGTCTTGCAACGCTTGGCATATTCCTCTTTGGGCGACTTTTCAAACGCTTTTTCAAGCCTTACGCTCGGTGACGTAATGGACATTGATATAGACTTGATGGTTAAGGACGAAACAAAGATTGACGGCACGTCTTACTTCTACTACGACGCGGCAAACAGCGTGTATATGCGCCAAAACGACGCGTTCGATCCGTCGTCCGTCGATGCAAAATATCAAAACTTCAAGGTCACCCTCGAGGGTGAAAGCTCCGCCGTCATCAAACGCCTTGCTTACGTCAAAGTGGACAACCTCTCTTCCGCAATGGAAGCGGTGATGAAAGATATGCTTCTTTCGGAGCTTATCGACGTGTACACTTACTCAACCGTAAATACCGTCGTAAACGACTATGGAACAAACAAACCTGCCGTCAGCGAAATTTCAAACACGAATCGCTTTATCATCGCTCCCGTAGGCTCGGAAAAGGTGGACGGCGTTGAAAAACAATATACGTTCGTGTACGACAAAACCGGCAAATATATGAAGCGCGATTATCGTTTTGAAAAAGCCACGAATATTACGTTTACGGGTACTATGACTTATTCTTACGAGCAAATCACCGATTTGACCGACAGCGCAATCGCGGCAGGGAACCTCTATTACAAGGGCACAAAGGACGGAAAAACCGAGTATATCCACAACGTTGCGCTCTGCACTTACGTGATTGCCCAAAACACGAAACAAGACTATTCGACCGGCACTCTGAAATTTGTTCTCGACACCAATAAAATATATAAGAGAGTCGCGGGTTCGGAATACACGACGCATACGTACACGAACACCGCCGGTGATCTGTACGTGATAATAAACGGCACTTACGTACCGTACGATTCTTCAAACTACACGCATTATAGCAACGACGTTTATCGTCGCATCGATGGCACTTCTTACGTTGACGTTTCCTCCCACGACGACGGCACAAAAACCTATAAACGCGCGGAAGGCGAAATATTGTTCTCAAAGCAATATTGCGAAAATATCTACGTCCCCACAAACGAAGAGTCCGGTCAGCTTTACGTCATCATCAACAACGAGCCCGTGAGATACGACTCCAATTTGCACGACGCAAGTTTGCAAAGATACACTGCGGTTGTCGGCTACCTTGCCGTTGCAAACGAAGCGTACAACTCCTCGGACGAAGTGTACTACACAAATCCGCTCGACCACATCGCGGCAAGAGTTACCGTTGAAAACGAAAAGAGTGAAGCCGTACTCCGTATGCTTGCAAGAAAACAAGTTACGATTTCGAATATCAACGACGTCATCAAAGAGGCAACAACAAGCGACCTTATGGATTTGACGGAAGGCAGTTTGTTCTACGACTTTAAAGACAGCAAGCTGGACAACCTCAGCCAAGACGTAGAACTCAAATTTACGACAATGACCATGGGTGAATTGCTCACCTATGCAAACATCGCGAATATCGAGCCGCAAGTCAAAACTGCAATCGAGCCTATCACGCTCGAAAGTTTCTTCAAGAGCCTCACATACAGCGAAACGGCAGGCATCGTCGTAAACCTCGAAAAAGCGTACGGTTACACCGCTTAATTTTAATCGCTAAACAACATTGCAAAAGCACCGAAAAATCGGTGCTTTTGTTTTTTAACTACATTATAAAAATCTGGCTTTTTGGTAAAATATGGGTTTGATTTGTTGTTTTTGATTGTTTAAACCTTGTTTTATTGTTTTTCGGACAATTCCAGCCACTCTTCTTCAAGGGGGGCGAGTTTTGCTTGAAGAGAGGATATTTGTTCCTCTATCTCGGCAATCTTGGTGTAGTCAGAATATACGCTTTGGTCGTTGTGCATGGTGTTTTGAAGAGAAGAAATTTGCTCATTGAGCGCGTTCATTTTTTCTTCCAGAAAACTTATTCTATGCGCTCTGCGCGCCGCTTCCTTGCTTTGCGATACGGGCTTTTCTTTTTTCTTTTCATCAACCGTTTTTACAAAATCGTTTGCAAAATCGCTTACTTGTTTTCTCGATTCGTAATCGGAATACTTGCCGTCGAAAAGTTCCACTTTTCCGCCGTCGAAAACTATTAGCCTGTTGCAAACTCGGTTGATGAAATACCTGTCGTGAGATACCGTTATCACCGTGCCCGTGTAGTTTGAAAGCAATCTTTCAAGCGTTTCTTTGCCTATGATGTCCATATGGTTCGTGGGCTCGTCGAGAATGAGAATATTCGGTTTTTTACTCAAAATTTTGCATAGCGCAAGACGCACTTTTTCACCGCCCGACAAATCGCATATGCGCTTAAACACGTCGTCGCCCGACAGCATAAACGCACCCAATGCGCTTCTTGCCTCGGTGTTTGAAAGCATAGGAAATTCGTTCTGAAAGTCTTCTAGCACCGTAAGCGTAGAAAAACTTTGAGTTGACGTTTGGTCAAAATACCCCACCTGCGCGTGCAGACCGAAAGTCGCGCTTCCGTCGAGTGCTTTTATTTTGTGCACGATGGTTTTCACAAGCGTGGATTTTCCGCAACCGTTTTGACCTATTATACCGACCTTGTCCCCACGTTTTATAATTGTATTTATTTGACCGAGCGGCTTGTCGTAGCCGAAAACGAGCTTGTCCAAAACAACCGCTTTTTCAACCGTTTCGCGCTCGGGCTGGAAGTTGGATTTGAAAGTTGCCGTGTCAAAGTTGCTCGGCGTGCCGACTTCGCCTATACGTTCGATTTGTTTGAGTTTTGCCTGCGCCATGGCGGCTTTGTTTGCCTTGTATCTGAATCTTTCAACAAGTGCGCTAAGCCTATCAATCTCTTTTTTACGCATAATCGAATCTTTGAGCGCCTTGTCGTACGCTTGCTGTTTTTGCGCCGTAAAAGAGGTGTAATTGCCCTGATACCTCTTTGTTTCGCCGTACTCGATTTCATATACGACGTTTACGATTTTATCCAGAAACATACGGTCGTGCGACACTATCACGCAGGATTTTTTGTATGCGCAAAGATAGTTTTCAAGCCACTCGATAGCCTCCAAATCCAAGTGATTGGTAGGCTCGTCCAAAAGCAAAACGTCGGGTTTTGAAAGCAAAAGTTTCAAAAGTGAGATTTTTGTGCGCTGTCCGCCCGAGAACTCGCAAAGTGGTTTTTGCATGTCTTCGTTTGAAAATCCAAACTTCTTCACCGCTGTAAGATACTCTTTTTTGTAGGTATATCCGCCCTCTCTCTCAAACTGCTCGCAAAGGCGAGAATATCGCCTTACGTTTTGGTCGCAAGAGTCTTTTTGTAAATCTTCAAGCGCGCTTTCCATGTCTTTTTCGATTTTTATAAGGGACGAATACGCATCCAATATCTCGTCGAACATGGTTTTGGCCTTGTCGTCGTTGCTCGTCTGTTTCAAAAATCCGATAACGGGATTGCCGCTCGTGAAAATTCCGTACGGCGCGTCATCCTCGCCTTTTTGATACTCGACTTCTCCCGTAAGCACTTTAAGAAGCGTCGTCTTTCCGCATCCGTTGCGACCGATAAGCGCAATCTTCTCGTTTTCGTGAATGACAAAATCCGCCTGATAAATCACCGGCGTTCCGTCATACTCAACAGAAATGTTAGACACGTTTATTTGCATACCTAGATTTTATCTTATTTTTGATTTTAAGTCCATAAAATATCTCTAATGAAGAAAAAAACAATGATTTTTCTCTTCTAATAGTTTGTTTTACTTTTTTTTTAGGGAAAAACATTCTCAACTTACAAATTTTCTTGGTATAAAACAAAACGAACACTCGAGGTGTTCGTTTTATTCCCTAATGGCGCCTGTTGAGGGACTCGGACCCCCGTGTAGTAGCGAAGGAAGATAAATTTATTTATCGTTTTTCCGAGCGTCCACTTCGGAAGAAGTGTCGAGGCGCAATGCGCCGACGAGCGATGTTTCGCGCGTCAGGGTGTCCCCCTCAACAACGGCAGAATAAAAAAAGAACGCCTTATGCGTCCTTTTTTGGCGCGCCTTTGGATAAAATAGACGAATAGTTTTGATAAAAAGAAAAAGCAGATTCGCTCTGCTTTTCTATTTCGATAGTTGCTTTTGCATCGATAGCAACTGTTTCCGTCGGCGGTGCAAAATTGTATGTGATAATCAATTTATCTTCAAAGAAAACGATTTCTCGAATGAAAGTATTGACTATCATTTTCCTGAATTGCAAATCGGTTGAGTTTGCACTGAATTTTGATGATATGTAGTTCTTGATTTGTTCACGCGAGAGATATTGCTGTGTTTTTTGCTTTTCTTTATCAATCTCAAAATCATATTGATTGATTTGCATCTCAAGTTCTTTCAATCTTGTTTTTGTTTGTTCGGTAATAATGCCTTCTTCTATCGCTTTGATGATATTACTTGCGGACTTTTGTGCTTGTGCTTTTTTGTTTTCAAGCAATTTGAGCGAAGAATTGTCTTTCGTTTCTTTTTCAAGAACTGTGTAAACCGAATTTGCGATTCTCGTAACGGTTTCATCGTCGGATAAAAATGCCATAGTCGAGTTTATAACCAAATCTTCGATATAATCTTTTTGTACCGAAGTTGTTGTGCATTTTTCGCCCTTTTTATGCGAATTGCAAACATAGTAATAATGCACACGTTTTGCTTTGCTCGAACCACTTGCGCCACTCATTTTCTTTTTACAAACACCGCATACCAATTTGCCGGTGAGTATATACTCATAAACTGCCTTTTTGCTGCTTGGTGCAATTTTATTTTGTTGATGTATCATTTCGACCTTTCGCCACAATTCGTCTGATATTATTTGCGGATATACTTTGTCATATACAATTCCGCCGTGTTCGACCTTGCCGGTGTATTTGAGTTTATGCAACAACTTGAAAATCGTTCGATTGCTCAAATACTTTTCGTCGTGATATTTGATTCCGCGCTCTTGCAATGACTTTGCGATTTCTTCTGCCGTATATCCTTGCGAATATTTAGTAAATATCTCTATAATTGTGGCAGCCTCCTTTTCGTTTATTACATATTTTTGATTAACTACGTCATATCCAAAGACTTTTCGTCCGCCCGTTGCATTGCCTTTTAGCCAACTCTCATTGAGCCCGCGTCTGACTTTTTGCATAAGTTCTTCGGAAAAATATTGATTCATACCTTCGAGAAAACATTCCATCATACGTCCTTCGGGCGTGTCTGTAAGGTTTTCCATTGCCGACATCAATTTAACGTTGTTGTCTTGCAGTCGCTTTTTGTTGATAACCGATTCATATTTGTTTCTTGCAAATCGGTCTAATTTGTACACGATGACATAATCCCAATGTTGTTTTTCACTATCGTGTATCATTTTTTGAAATGCAGGTCGATTGTCGTTTGTGCCTGTCATCGCCCTATCGATGTATGCATCCAGTATCACCGTGTCGTGTTGTTTTGCATATTCGTGGCACACTCTCAATTGTCCTTCGATTGATTGTTCCGTTTGGCTGTCGCTAGAATATCTCGCGTATATAACTGCCGTTTTCATTTTGTTTTACCTCCTTTGATTTGTCTTTCGACGGGGAATGAAAACATCGGAAAATCCGCAGTCGGTCAAGGAAACAAGAAAAAGAATGTGCATAATCTTTTTGTTGAATGGTTTTTACATTGTTTTTCTCCTTTACCGCAAGGGGTTTCCGATACACTTTCCCGAAGAAAGAAAATCGTATTTTGTGTTTGATGAAATGATGTTATCAACAATTTCCATTTTATAAAACCACATATATGCAAACGTTTTGCTTCACAAGTGAAGCGTAAAAAATATTCGACAAATACTAAATGTGATGTCTATGTGATAAGAATGTTTTTCTTGTCGTTTTGTCGTTGACAATGATTTATGCACATCGTATAATGGCATCACAACAGAACACGGTGATACGGATCTGATAGTAGAAATAAGACCTAATAAAAAATGAGATTGTTGTGGTTTAAGAGTGACGATGCAAATCGCACCACCACGACCTAAAAAACAAAGGTTGACCGTGGCTATCAGGCAAAGTTTCGAGAGAATCGAAATTTTCCTGGTTAGCCACGGTTTTTTATATTCTCGACTCCCTCGGAACAAAAAAATACATTCCAAGGAGGTAGAATATGATGACGATTCAAGCAGTACGAAAGGATTTGAATGAAATCCGTTATTATTTCGCGCGCAAAAAACGACTTGATGACGTTTCTGAACTTGTCGGCAATAACAAAGTTGTCGATATGGTTGAACGCTACAATGTCGCAATGCAAAATGCGCCCATAAGACTTTACGATTTATATACGTCTTTGTTTGTCGAAAACAATACTCAAGAAAGTCTTTCAAATAAGTGGTGCTATTCGAGAGAACATATAACGCGCTTGACAAAAATACTGTATCAATATTTGGCGACTACACTTTGATGATTTTGCGACTTCTCGAAGGAGGTGATGTTTATGGAGAATTGCAAAACTCCGAACTGTAGAACGAAACCAAAATTGACGATACTCACAACTGGTGCTCCGTCTATAAAAAATATGCAAAAACAAGACTATGATATATTTATCAATAATATGGTTTTCTTTGCTCGTGAGCACCTCAACGAAAAGCAATCCCCTTTAACAGCAAAGGACGGTGATACCAATGATTGAACGCGCGAAAATATATAGTGACGGCAATCATTTTATCGCCATTCCGGAAACAAAATCCGAAAATAGAAAGCGCAAATCGGTTGTGCCTAAACAATACACGGATGAGGAAAGAAAAGCCCTTGATAAACGCAATTTGCTCATACGGAAAATCCGCTTTGTACGCAAAGCATATTTAAACAGATTCAATTATTTTGCAACGTTTACGTATGACAGTGCAAAACACACGGAGCATACTTTCAAGAAGGGATTGTCGTCTGCGCTTGCAAAAATGCATAGCCGTAAAGGTTGGAAATATATGGGAGTCTGGGAAAGAAACAAAAGGGATAGACTGCATTTTCACGCACTGATATTTGTACCGCAAAATGCAATGGTCGGCGAGTTGTTCGAAAAGTTCGATTATGACACAAGAAGCAAAAAGATGCGTTTAACAATACAAAACACATATTTTAACCAGCGTTTCGGAAGAAATGATTTTGAGAGCATAGACCAATCTATAAAGCAACTATACAATGGCATCCTGCAATATCTATTAAAGTATTTAGCGAAATCTGGTGAGAAAATCACCTATTCGCGAGGTTTACCGTCATACATAACCGCAGATATTGCGGATGACGATGTAGTGACCGAAATGGGGTTATGGTCGCAAAAGTTGCTTCTGTTTGATAATGCAACATTGTACAACGAAGGTGAGATTCTCGGCACACTCGACGACGATGCGTTGATACAAAGGCTCACGCAAAAGACAATAAAAAAATAAAAGGCGCAACACTTTTTCGATGAGCAAAAACGGTATGAGAAAGGGGCTGCTTCGCCAAGCGGTTTAGCGCGAACAGCCCCTCTCCGTTTGCCTCGAAAAGTTCGCCTGTTTTGTTTGTTTTGCGTGTCCTTGTCTGGCACGCGTCAGCGTGCCACTTGTTCAAGACTGTGACACATTTTTATGGACACTCTTTAAGTTTAGATAATAATCCTCCGAATATATCGCCTTTTCGGCGGTAGTTGGTGGCACAAAGAAAATCGGAAGTAAACGGGAAAAATTGTTACTTAAAATTTGTATATATCAGCAAAGCCAAAGTTGAGCGATTTCAACCTTGGCTTCATTTTTGTGTTATATAAAATTTAGTTCTACATCAACGCAACAATTTGTTCCTTTGTCGTTGACTTCCGATTGTGCCGACAACAAGCAAACTTATATTCATTTTCCTTTGTGCTTTGGTTGGGTTTGCCGAAAAGGCGAATTCATTCGGAGGTAAGAAAAATGAAAGAATTTCAAAAAGGTATTTTAGATAACGACAAAGTTATCTCGGCAGAAAATGTGCAACGTATTGGCGAAGTAATTGCCTTGTGTGCCATTAAAACGGTAATAGTCCGCGGCGGTAAAGATTTGCATAATCTCTATAAGGGATTATTAAGAGATGTAAACCGTTCCAACGACGATATGAGCCGTTATTCCGACGGATATGATATTGCGCAAGAAGCAATGTTGTTCCTTTGCCAGCATATGGGCAAAAGACTTGACGACGTTTACTACACCAAAACCGGAAGGAAGATTACCATAAAGCAAGCGTGTTTCAGTGTTGCCGACAGATACTTGGCTAAAAACTTTGTAAGCCCTATGCTCAACACAATTAGCCTTAACGAGCAGATTACAACCGAACCCGAAACGATACTCGACAACGAGCAAAAGAACGATTATGCCGCTTTTGACGGACTTGTAGCGAAAATGAAATTGACTGCCGTAGAATACGAAACGCTTTCTATCCTGATAGCAGGATTTACAATGCTACAAATAGGCAAGATATTAAACGTTAACCGCACGACAATCTGGCGCAGACAAAACAGTATTCGTAAAAAATATATGGCTGCCTTAAAGTAATTGGCAGCCATATATTCATACCATAAAATGCTTATACATTTTCTTGGCTTTTTCGTGAGACAGTAGTAACTTACATCCAATTATTTATCTTTGTCATCTTTAACAGAGTCAACCAGTTTGTCGAGGCGAGCCTTGATGTTGTTAAATTCTACATTTAAGGCGTTTTTAGCCTGATCTGTAATAATTGATGTGTGTCCAATTGCGTTTCTAATAGGACGATAAACTTTTGCTGATTTTTCCAATGATGGACCATTTCCCATATCGGGATCAGATTTCGAACTTAGATCATCCATATCCAAATAATATAAACTGTCGTCATTTTCTCGAATGTCATAACTTATATTTGCTTTGTTTTTATTATTTTCTTCAGTTTTTCTATAACGTGCGACCTTGCTATCAAATTCGTCTATACCTATTTTCTTATATTTAATAAAAGCCCTAAGAAGGTTTTCCGCAATAAAACACTCGGTGTATGAAGGAATGTTGAATTTTACCTCATCCGAAAGAACATCCGCCCATTGGTTGACTATTGTATTCTTCTTGATTTTTTTCTTTAGACCCATATCTTCAAGAGTTTTAAAAAACAGTTCTTGAGCTTTTCTTTGTTTTGGTGTTATTGTTGTATTATCAGGATCTCCATCCTGTCTATGCTTTAATCTGAAAGTATCCCAATCGGATAATATAATTGAGTATATTCGACTTAATTCGTTAAGAAATTTTTCAAACGTTTCATCATTGGTTACAATGCCTTCTCTGCTACTGGTAAAAAGATCTTTCCCGTTTCCCGTATCCAAATTATCATAAAAAATTTGTCCATATGAATAACTTTCCACAACCCTGGCTGTAGGTTTATATTTTAGTAAATCTTTTTCTCTAAGTCTACCGTTTGCGAATAAATCTAAAGTGATTTTATCGTCAGTATTCTTGATCTTTAATTGAGAAGGTTTTTCAACAGTCGCTATAAATCCCTTTATAGGTAACTCGCTTTTAATGTTTACTGTCTCTAAAAGATTACTATTAAACTTCTCCGATTTCAAAAACGGATCGGAATAATTGTTAATAGTCCATAGAAATTGAGTGCTCTCTGCTAAATCATTTAATTCTTCTTCGTTAATAATCACGCCATTGATGTATATATTAAAGCTATCGTCGAGAAGGGAGAATCTATAATTTAGCGCAATCAATTTTCGTATGTAGTCGATCGTATTATTTATCCCTTCTGATATACTTTTAAATAAAATTGCCGTGCCGTGTTTTGCTCCGTTTAATAAAGCTATGGCATCGGAAGACAATTCATCCAACTTATAATCGTACGAATTGATATCATCTTTTATTGCTTGATCTAGCGATGAATTGTTAATCGTACCTCCTATAACCGACTTTCCGTTCTTAATGGTCGCAATTTCAATTTCTTTTGCACAACTCAACAATGCCAATTTGCCGATACCTTTACGACCTATAAAAGGTCTTTTTTTATTTGAAATAGTAATACCGTCTTTACGCTTGGAATATCCGATTTTCAAAAATTTATTCTGAAAATCATCGTCATCCATTCCGACGCCGTCATCAACAACACTCATCGTATTATTATCTCGATTTATTTCAATGTAAACGTTATTAGCATCGGCATCCCAAGAATTTGAAATTGCTTCTCCAATAACCGTTATAAAACTTCTATACAGATTACGGCCAAGATGGTTTAATACACTTAATGAAATGTTAAAATTAAAGTCCATTTTTATCTCCTTATCATATGTGTTCGCCTAAATGTAGACGTATACTTTCTCCGATTACTTCACCCAACCTAACGGGAACAGCATTTCCTATGTGGCGTGCCACATCTCGCATGCAATAATCCGTAACGTCCGGCGGAAAGAATTCATAATCTTTAGGGAATGTTTGTAACAGAGCGCCTTCTCTAAGAGATAAGGCTCGGTCCTGTTCAGGGTGTCCGTATCTCCCGGTACCGTAACAAAAAAACTGTGTCGTCATAGTCGGTCCGATTTTATCCCAAGACATTCTTCCGTAAACAGACGTATATGTTTGTCCCGAATCTTTTTTATGACATTCACATCTTAACTCTTCGGGCCAATCCTTCCAGGTTCCTCCTGGAACGGATGCTCTGATGCGTTTTAAGTTCGTTTCTGAAAGAGTTGCTGTTCGATGCAGTTTATCGAACTCGTAAATTTCTCCTGCTGCAATAGGCGGTAAACTCTCAATGAAAGGTCGAACCGTAACTTTTTTTCGATTATGAGTAGGAGGAATTAGTGCAATCTCTCCGATTTTGGAAGCTAAGAGAATAAATCTATGCCTATTTTGAGGAATACCATAATCAGGGCAGTATACAACATGTCCGCCATCGGTATAATAACCTTCGCTTTTCAAAACGGCTACGAATCGTTGAAAGACTTCCGAATTCTTTAGTTCCGGAACATTTTCCATGGCAACGATTACAGGTTTTACCTCTGTAATTAGTCTTCCGAATTCAGATAAGAGGTCATATTTTGCATCGTTTTCACGTGGCGTTTTAACGAAACGCTTATAACTCATTGTTGAAAACGGTTGACATGGTGCACATCCGACAAGTATTTTTTGAGCTCCTGGTGAATAACACTCGCTGATTTCATCGCCCGATACTTCTTTAATATTTCTGCAATGGAACACTGTATTGTTATTGTGGCTATATGTATATTCGCATGTTTTATCGTTATCGAAACCGGCAACAACGTCAAAGCCCGCTTGGCGTATTCCGCATGTAAGTCCTCCGACACCGCAAAACAAATCAACTACTTCAAAAGGCATAAATTCTCCGTTTGTATTGGTTTACAGTATATTCTTAAATTGTTCTTTGTTTAACTTTGAAATCTCGCAGAGTTCGCTATAAACAGTTTCGTCTAAACAAATTCGTATATCGCTTAAATCCAAAGTTTTGTATGTTTCGTTACAGTATTTGCGAATTGATTTTATATTGTTTATCATCATTTTAAGCCAATTTGCATTGTTTTTCAATAGCCAAATTCCGTTATTAATATCAACAAAAATCAAATGGGTTTCCGAATGTTCTAAACGTGCGATTTCATTATCTGAAAGATAAAATCCACCGTTTTTTATATTTTTTACTTCTATACCGCAATCAAAGACTCTAATATCATAACCGTATTCTTTATTATTTGACACATCGATAAAATCAACGCCCGCCTTTAATCCGAGATAATCTTTAAGGTAGGAAATGAAGTATTTTTCAGCTTTCCTGCCGTTACATATCTTTTTTATAGCGTCTTTCGTTGTTCCGCTTACGCGACGAATGTCGTATGTATGTTCATATATGCGAGAAATTGGAAGAATTCCCGAAAGTTTGTTAGCGTCAAACGGAGCAATGATTTTATTATCCGGTACGGCATCGATCAAGATTTCTTGCTTTTTGTTTAACGACAATGGTTGCGAGTCAAGAAATTCATATAGCGCAGGAATCGCTGCTTTGACAAATCCTTTTTTTATATATGAAATTCTACCTTTAGAAGAAAAATAATCAAGGATACTGTTATAGAACACACAGTGACTGTCTCTAATATCCGATTCTATACTTTTTACCGTTAGAATCACCGTTTCGTCAATATTGTCGACCCCGAGATATTCGAATAGATATTTTAATGCATTGGCGTATGAAACCGCAGTTCCCGTTTGGGTACCGAATTTTACATCGCAAAAACTTCTATATTTCTCGATAAACTCTTTCATTTGCATATTACGTCTCGCATTGTTTTCTCTATAACTTCCACACAAACCGTGTTACCGGCTTGCTTGTATTGTTCGCGCTCGGGAACGGTGCTCGGAAAAGCAAATCCTTTCGGAAAACCTTGCAAAGCAAGGCATTCCGACGGGGTGATGTTACGAATTCCGAAATTGTCTTTTATAATCGGCACTCTATCGTAATACGTTCCCATATTCGCTTTCAGCGTGAACGAAACGCCGTCTTTGCTCGATTGAATGCCGTAATCGGCAAATCGATAAAGTTGCTTTTCGTCCGAGATAAACTCGTTCAAACGCCGACATTTCGTCGATTCGGACGAATAATAATATTTGTCGTCCGCTTTGACCGACACGTCGATAACGTCGGTTATACGCTTTTCAAGCGGAACTTTCTCGGGAAAAGTGAACCTTTCGCAAGCGTTTCTATCGGTAAACGCGACGATATAAGTTCTCGTTCTGTGTTGCGGAACACCGTAATCGCAAGCGTCTGCAACAAGGTAGCGAATAAAATATCCGCGCCCCGCAAGTTCGTTATGAATAACGTTGAACGTTTTACCGTGGTCGTGTTCCGTAAGATTTGCAACATTCTCTAAAAACACGATAGAGGGATGTTTCGCATCGATTACTTTTCCGATTTCGAAGAATAGATTTCCTCGTTCGTCCGAAAAGCCTTTTTGTTTTCCGCAAACCGAAAACGGTTGACAAGGAAACCCTGCCGCAAGTATATCGAAATCGGGGATATCGTGTTTATCGATCGCGCGAATATCGCCTTCGACCAAAACCGACTCGGGGAAATTGTGCCGATAGGTCATGCAGGCATATTTATCGATATCGTTAGCCCATACGATTTCATGCCCGGCTTGCGTAAAGGCAAGGTCTATTCCGCCGATTCCGCAAAACAAACTGCATACTCGCATTATTTTTTCAATTTAAATCTGAATTGCAGGGCAAATTTCAGATAGTATTTGCCGTCGTCTTTTTTGTAAATCGACATATAATCGTGACGACTGCAAGACGGTGCTTCGAACTTCAATTTGTCCACAAGAAAATCCTTGAATTCGTCGGCAATGCAGGAGTGGAAAGCAACGACGTCGCCGTCGCGTTTAACAATGATATATCCGCCGCTCACATCGGATTTGCCGTTCCACGGTTTGGAAAAACGCAAGCCCGTGAACATAGAATACAAAAGATTTGCTATTTTCAGATGATATGTATCGTACAACTCGCCGAAAGAATAGCCTGCGGGATCGGATTCGGCAAGATGTTTAATCGCTTCGTCGAGAGAAGTATCCGTTCCCGATTTGTCGTAGTAGTAATATTTCAACATTTCCGCAACAACGGCAGGAGTTTCCAAACCGCCGCAACGTATCAAATTTTGTCTTGCGGTTTCCTTTACGGGACTTACGAATTTTACATCGATGCCACAGGACTTCAAATAATTCATACGGCTGCCGGTTGCCACGTCGTGACAGACTACGCCTTTACGAATTACTTCGTTAAATAACGAATTAAATTCGTTCATTACATCGTCGTTTATATTTCCGACCAATTCGTACTCGAAATTAGTATTATCTCCGCTTGCATTGAATAGCGTCGATGCGGCATCGATATCCGATTTACAGGAAAAGCCCATTATTTGACTTACGCCGGAGCGGTAGTCAATCGTATCGAGAACGATATCTTTCGTGCCGCCGAAATAATCGTTTTTCTTTTGTGCGGGAGCCGATATATTGTGAATGAAAATCGATTCGAGAAACTCTCTGATTTCGTCGTCGGTAAAAGTAGTATTGCCCTTATTTTCGGTTATCATTTTCCAAACGCGTGCGGCTTTTTCCGTAAACAATGAAGAATCCAAAGTCATTACGGTTTCGCCGTTAAGCGTGATAACCACTTTATCGCCCGTAAAATAACGATATTCTTTACCTGCAACCTCTTCGCGAATAATACTGACAATATTTAAGAATACGTCTTTCAGTTTATTCATATCTTTGTCCGCGACGTAAACTTTTCTATCGGACATCAATTTGAAGAAAATGTACATTTCGGACCATTCGCCCTTATTTTTCCCTTTAATCTCTGCCATGTTTATCGAGTACCTCTTTGATTTTTTCCGCTATTGCTTGTATTACGGGAACCGTTACGCTGTTTCCGAATTGTTTGTAAAGGTGAACGTCCGCCAAAACGAGTTTGTAATCGTCCGGAAAACCTTGCAGTCTTGCCCATTCTCTCGGAGTCATTTTTCGGATGCCGTCTTTATTGATTTCGCCCTTAATGTGCGTAGTGGGGGTTAAATTCGTCTGTCTTCTATCTACAATCAAATTTCTTTCTCTACCCATACCGCCGCAAACTATTGCACCCGATACGTCGTCGAGATCGCGAATTTCATACCCAAAACCGTGTCCTTTCGCGGCGTGGCGTTCTTTATGACGAATAAGCGTATCCATGTAGCAAGTGCTGAGATAATATTTTGCAGGAACGGGATTTTCTTCCATAATGTCGCGAATACGTTTTGTGTCATCGGTTTTTATCGGAAAGATAAATTCTTTCGGTGCAATATCGTTTCTGAATGCAACGATATAAATGCGTTCTCTGTTTTGCGGAACGCCGAAATTGCGGCTGTTTAATATTTGTTCGAACGGAGTATAACCGATTTCTTTGAGCGTTTCGGTAATAATTTCGAATGTTCTTCCTTTGTCGTGTATCGTCAAACCTTTTACGTTTTCGCAGAAAATTACTTTCGGTTTTTTCTCGGCGCAAATTCTCGCCACATCGAAAAACAACGTGCCGCGCGACATTCCTTTATAATCGTCTTTAAAGCCCTTGCGCTGTCCTGCCAAACTGAATGCCTGACAAGGGAATCCCGCAAGACATATATCGAAGTCGGGAATATCCGTTTCCTTTATCTTCGTTATATCGCCGGCGATTTCGAAATCGTCGTGGAAATTCGCCTTATAAGTTTTTTGAGCGTATTCGTCCCATTCGCTGACGAATACCGTTTTCAATTCGTCGCCGAAGGCATTTTCGAACCCGAGCCGAATGCCGCCGATACCTGCGAATAAATCAATACTTTTTAACATCTTATATCTCCGTTTCGATGATCTTTTTTTTCGTTGTATATGTTTTCTATTTTGTCTGCACAATCCGAAAGGTGCTTTTTTATTTCAAAATCCCAAAATCTCAGCACAGTCCAACCGTCGTTTTTCAATTGTTGATTTACAGACTTGTCACGAGCGATATTGCGTTCTATTTTAGGAATCCAAAAATCCCGATGCGATTTGAAATCGTTTTTCTGATTTTCCCAGTCGTATCCGTGCCACATTTTTCCGTCTACGAAAATCGCGATTTTCTTTCCTACAAATACGATATCGGGTTTTCCGACTAATTTTTTATAGTTTTTCCTATATCGTAATCCGCGTTTCCATAGTTCGCTTCGCAACAATATCTCCGGTTTTGTGTCTCTGCATTTATTGCTACGCATGTTTCGCGTAATTTCTTCTTGAGTTTTATCCATTGTTTTCGTCGAAAGTAAGTCCTTTCCGTTCGCACAAATCTCTAAAAGCTTTTTTCGCTTTTATGCTGGGTTCGGTTTTGCCTGTTTCCCATCTACAAACGGTAATCGAGTTGACTCCGAGTTCGGTTGCAAACTCACCTTGAGTCATCAAAAGGGCTTCTCTCGATTGTCTTATTTTTTCGGCATAAGTCATAGTGCGTCTCCATTATCATCTGATTAGCACTATTTTAGCATTTTTTATAGCAAAAGTCAATGGCAATATATAGAGTAAAAAGAAAATGTTGAACGAAAAATCTCCAAATGGCACTTTGGCGGGTGCTTGACTTATACAAGCGCGCCGCTTCGCGGCGCGGTCAAGCACCCGCCAAACAACTCACTTAAACTCGGATAAAAAGGTCAACTCAAAGCCGAGCGAAATGGGGCGTTCGCCGCTAAACCGCTTGGCGAATCGCCCCATAATTCTTCGCTCGTCGGCATATTTTGAGTTTCATTTCTTTTATATCTTCCGAGTGTTTTCGCTCCGTTTTGTTTCGGGCGGCGTTTTCCATGCGCTGTCCTTTTTTTATGCTCCAAAACTCCTTTTTCACTCCTTTTCGAGTATGACTTTACTCCCTGAAAACGTCAAAAAAACCATACAAAACCTATTTCAGCCCATTCACGCTTTTTTTGTAAGGTGTTGTAAGGTTGAATTATGCAAAAGGTTAAAAAATTTTTCAAACAGGTCAAAAACTGTCCGGTTTGAAGTTTAGAATACCGATTGTATTTGAAAGAGGCGGTTTACCGGTACAAAAATTTTTACGTTTCTTTCAAATAATTCTCGAAGTCGCAAAAATCTTGCGAGTTTGAAGTTTACACTTTCATCAAAAACAAAAAGGAGCACGAACAATGAATTTACAAAAAGCAAAAATCTATCACGACGGCAGTCATTACGTTGCCATTCCGCAAGGAGCGTTTCCGAGCGGAAAAGGCTGTAAACGGCGTGTCACAAAATCAACGGAACAACAGCCACCGACGACCGAATCTCCGCCCGAAACCCCGAAAGAACGTTTTGAAACTGCTTACAAAGAAAGTCTTTCGCTACCCAAGAAAGAGCGAAAAAAGCGCATTAAAGAGTTGATGGAGAGCGATTTCAAAGATAAAGCCGAGTTAAACGCTTTCGTCGAGAAACACACCGAACGAATGAAAACCAACGCCATTAAACGAAAAGTACGGCTTATGCGAAAACTCGGACTGCAACGTTGGGACTATTTCATAACTTTTACTTACTCGGACGAACTTCACACCGAAGAAACGTTCCGCAAAAAGTTGACAAACACCCTAAAACACCTTGTCGCAAGGAAAGGTTGGAAATACGTCGGAGTTTGGGAGCGAGGTAGTGATACCGACAGACTACATTTTCACGGAATATTTCATATTCCCAAGGACAAAATGATAGGCAAACTCGAAGAAATAAAAGACTATGACACCCGAAACCACAAAATGCAAACGACCTTACAAAATACTCATTTTCTAAAACATTTCGGTAGAAACGATTTCAAACCTATCTGCCGTCCCGACGACGTATTGAGTGCTGTTAAGTACATAACCAAGTATATGGAAAAATCGGGCGAACGGCTCGTTTACGGTGGTAAATTACCAACGTATTTTCAATCGGACATTTTGGAAGAAGATATCGCCTGTCCGATAGGCGTAGATGATCGCAAGGCGTTGCTGTTCGATAGTTTCACCTGTATCGATGACGGCGAAATTATCGGTGAAGTGAGTAAAGAAGTTATAGACAAAATGCCTAAGTGCAACTAAAAATTTTATGTCTTTCGAATCGGAAAGCGTAAACGAAAACGTCTTTTTCGTCAAGGGTAAAGTGCATTGCTGTGGCAACCCTTGACGGAAAAGAAATAAGACAAAAAGCAGGCAGAATCCTGATACGTTATCGTTTTTTTCGTTTCCGTCGAAAGACAAATCAAAAACAAAAAAATCTAAAAAGGAGTTAGAAATTATGGAAACAAACGTAAAAAAAATATTTTTAGCAAGTTCCGAGGATTTCGAAAATTGCTATATCTTTTCTCCGTCTATCGGCAGAAAGAAAAATATCGGCGGTAAAACATATCGCGTTACAAGATATTTCAACGGCAATCGGGATTTCGAAACGTCTATGAAAGAACTTGCCGCAAAGCAAGTAAACAAAAATGCGAGGTGAAAATATGAAACAGAAGAAATATATTGCAGGATTGTATTTTAGGCTTTCCCAAGAAGATGAACGCCAAGGCGAATCGGCTTCTATTGAGCATCAAAGAACGATACTTCGTAAATACGCCGAAGAACGTGGCTTTGAAATTCACGACGAATATATTGACGACGGTATTTCGGGAACGACTTTCCAACGCCCCGAAGTGCAAAGACTGTTAGACGATGCCAAAACGGGAGTTATAAATACGATTATAGTTAAAGACTTATCCCGTTTCGGCAGAAATTACATAGAAGTCGGTCAATATATTGACTATGTTTTTCCTGCATTCGGTATAAGATTTATTGCTATTCAGGATAACGTCGATACGGAAAATCGCGACAGCGGAACAATGGAAATGATGCCGATTATGAACGTTTTCAATGAGTGGCATGCGGCAAATACGAGTAAGAAAATTCGTGCCGTCAGACGTGCTTTTGCAAAAGAAGGTGTTTACGTTGCAAAGAAAGCGGCTTACGGATATAAAATGGGGACGGATAAAAAACATACGCCTATCATAGACGAAGAAGTTGCCCCTGTTGTACGCAGAATATTTGAAATGTACGCTTCGGGGTTAAGCCCGAGCAAAATATGCGAAACGTTAAATCTTGAAGGAATACCAACGCCGGCGATCTATGCTTACGCTAAATTAGACCAAAAACCAAAACAAAAAGTAATGGGGTTTTGGACGCCCGTGACGATAAGGGAAATGCTTCAAAAGATTATATACATAGGTCATTTGCCGCAGTTGTGCTGGACTTCCGTGTCGTATAAAAATCACAAAAGATATAGAAAGGACGAAAACGAATGGCAAATCGTATACAACAATCACGAGCCTATTATTTCACAAGAATTGTGGGACAGGGTTCAGGAACGAAGAAAGTCTGTTGCGACCGGAAGAAAGACAAACATAGGCTTTACTCATCCGTTGTCGGGTTTTCTGTTCTGTGCCGACTGTGGCGGAAAAATGAAACTCTGCACTTCGTTAAGGCGTAATGGCAAACGGTTTTTTCACTTCGAGTGCGGTTACCATACACGCTATGGAAAAGCATACTGTTTTTCACATTATATCGCGACAAGCATACTGGAAGAAATTGTCCTTGACGATATACGGACAATGGCACAAAGAATCGTTCTTGACGAAAAGTCTATCCGTGAAGAATTTGTTCGTCGCAACGCCGAACTTGCAGATGCGGAAATAAAGAAAAACAAGAAAGAATTGAAGTCTAAACAAAAGCGTACCGAAGAACTGACAAGACTTATTCAAACCGCATACGAAGACAGAGTTAAAGGCAAAATTCCCGAGGATATCTGTATCGGGTTTATCGAGAAATACTCGGCGGAACAAAAAACGATTGCAAAAGAAATCGAAGATATTGAAAAAAGGCTTTCAGAAAACGAAACCACTCGCAATACAGCCGACGACTTTATCCGTGACATTAAGAAATATCTCAATGCGCCCGAACTTACACGTGAAATGTGTTACGAACTTATTGACCGAATTATTATCGGCGGTTCTCAAAGCGTAACGGGAAAGGAACGCGAAATAGAGATTGTATATAAAATTGACATCGTTTCCGTCTTACGTCATGAAGTCAAGAAATAACCTGTTTAGGTAAAAATACGATAAAATAAAGATAAAGTGTATGACAACGTTCAATTCATACACTTTTTTTCTTGCCATGATATCTTTTTTAGACACGTCCATAAAATTGTGTCGCAACAAGGACACGTCTAATGGACAATAGCAAACAATGTGACATAAATTTTTACAAAAACACATTTTTATATGATATATAAACACTAAAAACTTGTGTTTTGATAGTTGACGACTTCTTTTAAATATGATATTATACTAAAAAGTGTATCAATTGATACATTTTTGACATAATATATGATAAGGAGGCTATATCTTAATGCCAGTTAGCGTTTGGGGAGAAAAGACTAAACGCGATATTGACCGGGCTACAGAAAAAATAATTAGATTGGTTTCTAATGGAGATTTTACTTATGATAAACAGTACCCCGATGGGCAGCGCAAAAACGATAAAAACGAACGCTTCCTACAGGACTATATCATAAGCCCTAAATTACGCGACCATATAGTTCTATCGCTTCAGCCCACACAATGTTGCGATGTTCAAATAGATGAGTTGCAGGATATAAATCGAAATGGGAACTTAATGTATATATATTTTTATGAATGTGAACTAAATAAAAGGGGTGAAAGAATATCTGATCCAAAACATCATATTGTTATATACATAAAAATAGAGATTATAAAACCTATAAATGGTGCGGAGTGTTGCCTGGTAATATCGTTTCATGATGCAGACTACCCTGGTCATCCACGATATGAACAATTACCGGATTAAAAAGGAGGGTAAAACGATGAAAGTTTTATGTGGTCATTGTTTTAATAAGGAAGAATATATTACAAAAAAGGTAATAGTAACAGATGTATTTAACAAAGAAGAAGTGACATATTTCAAAACGATTGCCTATTGCTCAAAATGCGGGAATGAGGTGTATGTAGAAGAAATAGAAGAGAAAAATCTTGAAGCGTATCAAGATGCGTATTGCCAAAAAAATGGAATTGTCAAATTATCATCCATTCGACAAATTCCGATTCTATATAACATTGGGATACGTCCATTATCAAAGTTATTAGGCTTCGGCGAAATAACATATACGCGCTATTGTGAAGGATATATTCCCAAACACACATATTCAGATATACTTATGAGAATAGAAAGCGATCCGCAATATTTTCTCTTATGCTTGGAAAAAGGAAAAAATAGAATAACGGATTGCGCATATAAAAAAGCAAAAGAAGCTGCAATGTTGGCTATTGATAAGCAAAAAGAAAACAACATCAATTGCGTCTTAAGTAGGTATAGTTTTTGTGATAGCATAACATCAACACAATATGCAGAGGCGGCATAAAGAGGAAAAAAATATGGAAAACGTAAAAAGCAATTTGCAAATGATAGATTTGTACTTTTCAAAAATTGAATGTGTGCAAATTAAAGATCAAAACAACTTGGGGCAAATAAACCTAACTATCAAGTATGATATTGACACAATACAAGATCAAACAGATAAGTATTCTGTTGAAAAAGTGTTGTCTGTATATATTTCAGATGATAAAAATCGTTTAGCAATAGAAATCAAACTAAATGGTATTTTCAAACTCGAGTTCGAAGACGGCAAAGAGAATGATTCCATTGCGAAGCACTTGTTGGACCTAAATACCATTACAATAATGATGCCATTTTTGAGAAGCGAGGTGTCGTTAATAACAACACAACCTGGCATTGCACCTGTAATGCTTCCAGTTGTGGATGTAACAAAATTAGTTGATAGTATAAACGAACAAAAACGTAAAAACGAGCAAAAATGACATAAAGGCCACTCTTTCGTAGAGTGGTCTTTTATTTGATATACTTTACTTAAACATTACTGTTCGCATAATATTGACATCTACTTAATGTTGTGTAAACATAAAAATATAATTACTTAATAGGTGGATATTTAAGTTGCACATGAGAAAATATAATGCGTATTTCAAAATTGAATACAATAAATCTGCTGAAACAGAAAACATTAAGCCAATAAACGATGAATTGTTAGATGTTTTTCAAAATGCAAAAGCTGATTTTGATTATCAATATCGAGATATTAGATTAACAGATAAAGATTATCCCCAATATTGTCCCATAGAACAAAACCCAACATATCAAAAAGACATCATATATCTCGCAATGAGTGACTGTTCATTGTGGAATCAATTAGTTTATCAACTCTCACACGAACTCACACATTGCTTTGTACATTGTCATAATAAAAACTTAAAGCAAAAAATAAAATGGGTTGAAGAAACTGTTTGTGAGGCAATGTCGTTGTACTTTTTAGATCATTTTTCTAAAAAATGGTGTTTTTTACCTGTTTCAGTAAAAAATCGTAATTATGCTAAACAATTTAATCTATATCTTCAACAGGAATTATTTAAAAAACCTATTATTGTCATTCCATACATAAAAACTGAGCAAGAATTGCAATTGTTTAATGACAAATGTGAAGTTGATCGTGCAAACAGACGTCGCGAAATGATTTGTCTTTATAAGAAAATAACTAAATCCTGTATTTTGGGCTTGCTAGCGTATAGAGATTATGTTATTGAAGGCACTTTAATGTTAGATACCCAAAAGTATCGAAATGATTTTCCAGGAAATGTCGCAGTGGACTATATTTGTTCATTGCAAGACGGAATTATGGCAAATATAATCTCAAATGCAGCATAGTTTATTTTCCCAAACTCGCGATAAAATCCATTAACAATTGTTTTGAGTCTTCGGGAAGTGTGTTGACGGTGTGCAATGTTGCAACATCGTCCTTTGACAGCACTTCCTGAATTTTTATATACCCCTCGTCATCCGAATTGCCAATCAAATAATCTACGGAAACACTAAAAAATCTAGCAAGTTCTATGAGTTGCTCGATGGACGGTTGGGTGTTTCCTTGTTCCCAATTATTATATGTCCCTTGCGTCACATTGAAGAATTTTGCCATTTGTCGCTGGGACATATTTTTTTCCTTTCTCAAATCAAGTAATCTAATCATATTTTTATACCCTTTTTAAAATAGTATTAGAAAAATTAATATCTTGCTTGAAATATTAGGTTTTCTAATCTATAATTGTTGGTGTTGATTAGTTTTTCTAATCATATTGATTTTTCGGAGACAGCTTTGTGGAAAACAAATCACAAATAAAATCTAAACAACGTGTGCAGGAGCGGGGCGAGGTGTTCACAAACGAGCGCGAAGTCAAGGCGATGTGCGATCTTGTCAAGGATGAAACCGAGCGTATCGAGAGCAGATTTTTGGAGCCCGCGTGCGGAGACGGCAACTTTCTTGCGGAAATCGTCACTCGCAAACTTGCCGTTGTGAGCAAAAGATATGGCAAAAGCGAAACGGATTGGGAAAAGTATTCCGTGCTTGCAATGAGCAGCGTATATGGCGTTGACATTATGCCGGACAATGCCCAAGAGTGCCGCGCACGCCTTTTCAAAATATGGGAGATGGCATACAAGCGCAAATGCAAAACCATATTGAGTGAAGATTGCCAAAATGCTGTGCGTTTTATACTATCGCGCAACGTGCTTTGTGGCGACGCGCTCACGATGCTTGATGACAATGGCAATCCCATTGTTTTTTCGGAATGGTCGCTTATCGGCAGCAATATGAAACGCCGAGATTACACCCTTGCCAACTTGCTTGAAACCCAATCATATTACGACCTGCCGCTCTTTGAAGACGTTGAAGACGTCAAAGTGCCAAAGCCCGTCAAGGAATTTGACCTAATACATTATAGGAGAGTGCAAGAAGATGCCTGACGTATTCACCACGCTATACAAACCCGACGTTTTGAGTTGTCTTGCGGATTTGAGCAACGACGAAGTGTTCACTCCGCCGTCCGTGGTCAACGATATGCTGGACATGCTCCCGCAAGAGCTGTTTGAAAGCCCCGACACCACGTTTTTGGATCCCGTGTGCAAAAGCGGCGTATTCTTGCGCGAAATCGCAAAACGTCTTATCAAAGGTTTGGAAGATAAAATCCCCGACCTTCAAGAGCGCATAGACCATATCTTCCAAAAGCAACTGTACGGCATTGCCATCACCGAGCTTACGTCTTTGCTCTCTCGCAGGAGCGTGTATTGCTCAAAGTATCCAAACAGTAAATATTCCGTATCTCAATTTGCTGACGTGCAGGGCAACATACGCTACAAAAACACCGCGCACGAATGGGTGAAAGGCAAATGTTGTTTTTGCGGAGCAACCGAAAGCGAATACGGCACACAAAAGCGTGACGGAATGGAATCCCACGCCTACGAATTTATCCACACCACCAAACCACAGGAGATATACAATATGAAATTTGACGTGATCATCGGCAACCCGCCCTATCAATTGAGCGATGGTGGAAATGGAGCAAGCGCAACGCCAATTTATCAGAAATTCGTAACGCAAGCAATAAAACTCAATCCGCATTATTTAACTTTGATTATACCTTCTCGTTGGTTTTCTGGGGGAAAAGGTCTTGACGATTTTAGAGAACAAATGATGCATGATAATCACATTGCAAAACTTGTAGATTATTTTGACTCAACGGAGTGTTTTCCCGGTGTTGATTTGTCCGGTGGTGTTTGCTATTTTCTTCGTGATAGTGAATACTTAGGTGATTGCATTGTTGAATCTCATAGAAATAAGGATACAAATACTATGAGAAGACCTTTATTAGAAGATAAAACAAACAGTTTTATTCGGTTTAATCAGGCTGTTTCTATATATAAAAAAATAAAACTTTTGCAAGAACCATCGTTTAGTAATTTTGTTAGTTCGCGCAAACCTTTTGGTTTATCTACTAATCCACAATGTATTACCAAAGAACCACAAAACAACTATATAAAAATATATGCATATCCTGAAAACGGTTATATACCTATAAACCAAATATTAAAAAATACGGAAATTATTAGTAAATATAAAATTTGTTCTGCAAAAGCATATGGTGAGCGCGGTAGTTTTCCATATTCGGTAATAGGAAAACCATTTATAATCGAACCGAATTCTTGTTGTAGCGAAACTTATTTAGTTCTTTTTTCTTGCGATGATGAAAAAACTGCTAATAATGTTGTTTCTTATATTAAAACTCGCTTTGTTCGTTTTCTTATTCTACTACAAAAAAACACACAAGATGCGCCCAAACGTGTTTATGAGTTCGTCCCTACGCAAGATTTTTCAAAACCATGGACAGATGCGGAATTGTATGCTAAATATAAATTATCACAAGACGAAATCGATTTTATCGAATCGATGATAAGACCTATGGAGTAAAAAATGAAAAAATACCCATTTGCAATGCTTTATGCTTGCATCGCTGTCATATCTATAGTTTTTATAGGCATATCATTTTTCCAGCCAGAATGTCATTCGTGGGAAATATGGCAAAGCGTATTCCTTTCTATGGGGACAGGTTTATTAAGCGCAATCGTGTTATCGACAAGTATATCGTTTATAGAAAAACGTAATAATAAGAAAAATCTAATTTTCTTTACGTATAATATAAGCAGTTGTGTTCTCGCTATTTACCAAAGGATTCTTTTTCTTATTGACGAAACACTTAATTGTGAGTGCGAATATGCACAACATATAAATGAAAAAACTCTACTTCAAATAACAAAATATATAAAACAAAAACTTTCTCAATTAACTGTCCTTTTAGCCCCTATCACTGTATCGCTCAATGGCGAAGCAACCCACGAGTCACTGCTTTGGCAAGAAAACGCTAAAAATCTTAATAATAGTATAATAACATGGACAAATAGTATAAAAATCTTTGAAGATAAATTGACAGATGCTATTGAAGGTTTTAAACAAAACAAGTTGATACTTGTAGAAAAATATGTAACAGAGAAAGAATACAACGAAATTGTTGCATTTGCAGAAGCGTTTTGTTTATCTAAGAAAAGCAGTGTTCTTGATATATCATTTTTTAAAAACTTAAATACCATACTTCAATTGTTAGAACAAATTGATTTGTCGCTGTTAGATTTGGATGGCAATTACAATTATGAATATATTGCTATTAAAAAAATGAAATATATAAAAACCAAAAATAAAAAAAGAAGTAAATAGGGGAAAAAATGAACTTCTTTCCGCAAAGACCTGAAACAAATCCTATGATATATGCCTATCAAGACACCAATCCGCAATATGCAGGGTTGCTCAAGGTGGGCTACACTTCCGTTGACGTTGAAAAGCGCGTGGCGGAGCAGTATCCGACAAAGCGTCCGGACGGTTCTGTGCCGTATCGCATAGTTTTTGCCGAGAGCGCAATGTATCCTGACGGCACTTCTTTCACCGATCACGACGTGCATCGTATGCTCACGGCAAAAGGCATTCAATGTGTCGGCGGAGAATGGTTCCGCTGTGATGTGCAAGACGTAAAGGCGGCGGTGATTGCCGTGCGCAATCGCACCGTCAATATTGAAAACCGTACGAGAGATTTTGCAATGCGCCCCGAACAGCAAGCGGCGGTAGATAAAACCATTGCGTATTTCGATTCACTCAAAACGGTCGAATTTCCGCGTTTTCTTTGGAATGCGAAAATGCGTTTCGGCAAAACGTTTGCGACGTATCAACTTGCAAAGAAAAAAGGATTCAAACGCGTGCTTATTCTCACGTTCAAACCTGCGGTGCAGAGCGCGTGGGAAGAAGACTTGAACACCCACGTTGATTTTGAAGGTTGGCAATTTATTTGCCGTCCGCACGAAAGCGGTGCGCCGAATATTGCCGAGCAATACGAAAAAGCGGACAAAGACCGCCCTATCGTGTGTTTTGGCTCGTTTCAAGACTTTTTGGGAATAGACAAAGCCACGGGGTGCATAAAACCACATCTAAAATGGGTTAAAGATACACAATGGGATTTGGTTGTGTTTGATGAATATCATTTCGGAGCGTGGCGTGATAATGCAAAAAAGATGTTTGAATCGAAAGATGAAGAAGATTCCTATGACTCCTTTGACGCCGAAGAATATGCAACAAAAGAATTGAACGATGCAATCAATGAGTCGTGGTTGCATATCACGGCAAAGTTCTATTTATACCTTTCCGGAACGCCGTTCCGCGCGCTCAACAACGGTGAGTTTGTGGAAGACCAAATATACAGTTGGACTTACACCGACGAGCAGCGCGCAAAAGAGAATTATCAAGGGGAAAACAATCCGTACGCCGCGCTTCCGCGCATGGTTATGATGACGTACAAAATCCCCGACAGCATAACCGAAATCGCAAAGCAAGGCGAGTTTGACGAGTTTGATCTCAACGTGTTTTTCTCGGCGGAAGGCACTGGGAAAGACGCCGTTTTCAAATACAAAGACTACGTGCAAAAGTGGTTGGATCTCATCCGTGGCGCATATCTCGGCACAACGACGGACGAGTTGAAACTCGGTGCGCGCAAACCCGATATGCCGTACGGAAACGCCGTGCTTTTGTCCATTCTCACACATACACTTTGGTTGCTTCCGAACGTTGCGTCTTGCCACGCTATGGCAAATTTGCTTGCCGAAAAGCAAAACGTATTTTATCACGATTACAAAGTTATCGTGTGCGCAGGCGCAAGTGCGGGTATTGGCGTTGAGGCATTGAAACCCGTGTATAAGGCAATGGGAGATCCGCTCAAAACAAAGACTATTACTCTCTCTTGCGGTAAGCTCACAACGGGCGTTACCATTCGTCCGTGGACGGGTATATTTATGCTCCGCAATTTGAAGAGCCCCGAAACGTATTTCCAAGCGGCTTTCAGAGTGCAATCTCCGTGGGAAATAGACGTCGATTCTACACGCAAAGAGATACTCAAACAAGAGTGTTACATTTTCGACTTTGCGCTGAATCGAGCGTTAATGCAGATAAAAGAGTATGCTAAAGGCTTGAATGTGAACGGTGAGAGCCTTGAAACCAATGTTGCCGAATTTACGAGTTTCTTGCCGGTGCTTGCTTATGACGGCAGCGCAATGAAACAAATCAACGCTGCAGAAATCCTTGACATCACCATGGCGGGAACGTCCGCAACGTTGCTTGCCCGCCGTTGGCAAAGTGCGCTTTTGGTCAATGTCACAGATGATATTTTGAAACGACTTTTAGGCAATAAAGAAGCACTCGAAGCACTTATGAAAATCGAAGGCTTCCGCACGCTCAATAAAGACATCGAAACGATTATAATCAAATCCGAGCACGTCAAAGAGGCAAAGAAAGACGACAAGCCAAAGACCGATAAAGAAAAGAAAATTCTTTCGGACGAAGAAAAAGAATACAAATCAAAACGCAAAGAGATCCAAGAAAAACTTATCAAGTTCGCAACGCGCGTTCCAATCTTTATGTATCTCACAGATTATCGCGAACAATGCCTTAAAGACGTAATCACGCAACTTGAACCGGGGCTTTTCAAAAAGGTCACCGGTCTTGACGTCAAAGATTTCAACTTGCTTGTTTCGCTCGGTGTTTTCAACGGGCCTGTAATGAATGATGCGGTGTGGAATTTCCGCCGTTATGAAGATTCGAGTTTGAGTTATACGGGCATCGACCGTCACGCGCAAGAAAACGTCGGTCTTTGGGATACGTCACTCGGATATTATGAATCCATGGCAAAACTTCTCGGAGAGTCCGAAATCGCCGCAAAACGCGATGCAAACGACCGCCCCGAGATTTTATACCGTGAATATTCAAACGATGACGAACAGGGTGAGCCTACGCTTATAGTCAAGCGCACAACACAAGCTGAACATAAGGTGCCAACCGCACAAACGACAATCGTCGGTGATTTCAAAAAGTCTATTGCGGCAGATAATCACGACAACAATGTTTCCGCTGTGTTGCATAGCTCTGATGGTTCAACAAAACAAAACTCAATCGGTTCAATGCAAGTGCCGAACAATTCAGAAGAAAAGCAAACGAAAGTTATCGATTTATCACCCGTTGTAGTTGGTGCAAACGTAATACACAAAGCGTTTGGAAAAGGCACAATCGTTTCACTCAGCAACAATTATGTCAACGTTGCATTTGGTGATCTTCACAAAGCCTTTCAATATCCAAACGCATTTATTCAAGGCTTCTTATCCGTTGATATGTGAAAACGGTGGGGTGTGCCCGATTTTAATTCCAAAATAGTCGATAGAAAAGAAAAAACGAACATCTTGTGACAAGGTGTTCGTTTTATTCCCTAATGGCGCCTGTTGAGGGACTCGGACCCCCGTGTAGTAGCGAAGGAAGATAAATTTATTTATCGTTTTTCCGAGCGTCCACTTCGGAAGAAGTGTCGAGGCGCAATGCGCCGACGAGCGATGTTTCGCGCGTCAGGGTGTCCCCCTCAACAACGGCAGAATAAAAAAAGAACGCCTTATGCGTCCTTTTTTGGCGCCTGTTGAGGGACTCGGACCCCCGACACTTCGGTTAACAGCCGAATGCTCTACCGACTGAGCTAAACAGGCATTTGTTTTTCAATGCTTGTTTATAATAATCTTTTCGAGAAAATTTGTCAACGATTTTTTGTATTTATGCACAACTCTATTTATTATTTTTTGCTCGCGCCTCGTAAAACCGATTTTTGGAACTTTAATAGTTTTTTAACACTTGTATGTTTTTTATTAATTAATAATTTACGAAAGAGGTCTGTTATGGAAGAAAAAGAAAGAAAAACCTCTGCGCCGAAAATAAACACTAGGCTTCGTCATAATATTTTGGAAATGCCGCCTTGTATCAGAACCGCAAGCGGTATCGTGATATACGGACGGAGAATAAAAAGCATTGTTTTTACGACAGATCTGGCGATTATACGCAATTGCGACGCCGACGCGGTGTTTGCCGTCTACCCTTTCACTCCTCAACAAGTGATAAGCGACGCAATAATCAAGGCTTCTTATATCCCTGTATTTTGCGGAGTCGGGGGTGGCACGACAAAAGGATTGAGGACGGTTGCCATCGCAAAAGACGTGGAATCGCAAGGCGCAATGGGTGTTGTTTTGAATGGCCCGGTTTCAAATCTAAACTTATCCGCAGTGGCTATGGCGGTTGATATTCCCGTTATAATAACTGTAACGAAAAAAAACACCGATATACAAGCAAGGCTTGATGCAGGCGCAACTATTTTGAACGTTGCATGCGCGCAAGATACTCCGGAAGTGGTTGCCGATATACGCAGAAAATTTCCCGACGTTCCGATAATCGCATCGGGCGGAAAATCCGAAGAAAGTATAATGAAGACAATCAATGCAGGCGCAAACGCTATCACCTACACACCGCCTTCGACACAAGACTTATTTAAAGAAATGATGTCTAAATACAGAGAATAATAGATTGAAATAATCGTATCTAAATTGTGTGATTTTTAGCATAAACAATATTTTAAATATACACTTTTACAATGTAAACTGCCGATTTTATATTTTTAATCAATAAACCTGCAGTTTTTTGTTTTGTGATAATCCACAATAATTTTGGCATTGTTTATAAAAAAATATTTCTTATCGTGCGAAACGTGATATAATAAATTTGTTATGAAAGAAGTTGTTATAGACGCATTGCTTGACAGTTTGAAAATATTTGCGGTGGTGGTGGTTTTTCAATACGTCATTGCGCTTATCGAGCCGAAACTGTCAGAAAAAATATCGTTCAAGGGCAAACTTGCTCCACTGATAGGAGTGAGTATATCCTTATTGCCGCAATGCGGATTCAGTGTGGTTGCAACGGATTTATATCAAAAAAGACACATCACCGTCGGCACGCTTATTGGCGTATATCTTGCAACGAGCGACGAGGCTTTGCCTATCTTTTTGGGCACGCCCGAAAAAGCGTTGCACGTGCTACCGCTAATTGCGCTGAAATTTGTTTTGGGACTTGTTTTCGGATATACGATAGATCTTATACTTTCAAAAAACAGAAAGAAAGTCGAACATCACGTTGCGCATTGCAATGAAGAATACAAGATAAAACTCACCGATTGTGACGGTGCGGAACTCGTCGAAAAAACACAGGAAAATCAACCGTCCTGCACGTGCGACGATTGCAGAGAATGTGAAAAATTCGAAGTTGAAAGCAACGATGAAAAACAAAAAGAAAAAGACGCTCGAAAGACGCCTAAAAAATCGGCAAAACAAGAGAAAATCGACAGATTTTTGATACATCCGTTTCTTCACTCTTTGGAAATTTTCGTTTACGTACTTGTCGTAAATATTATTTTCGGAATAATCGTATATAAAGTCGGCGAAGAAAACCTGATAACTTTCCTTTCGTCAAACAAATATCTCGCTCCCCTGCTTGCAGTTATCGTGGGTGCAATTCCGAACTGCGTTTCATCCGTTGTTATAAGCGAACTTTATATTATGGGCGGGCTTGGATTCGGCGCGACGCTTGGCGGACTTTGCATGAACGCCGGCATTGCGTTCGTATATCTTTTCAAGGACGTAAAGCACACAAAACGAAACCTTGCGGTTTTTGGCGCGACGTTTGTCATAAGCCTTGCGATAGGATATATTTTCTCGCTGATATTCTCGTTTTCGAGCCTGAATTTTTGATATCCGCACAAGCGTGTTGACAAAGGTGTACAACTAAACACGGTATGTTGACAACCCGATAGGTTTTATCAACAGAAAATAAACGAAATTTTCCAATATCTTGCGATAAAAAATATTTTTGATTGCAAGAGATTGTGGTTGAGGTTTTATTTTCCACTTGTCAACATTGCTTATTTATGTTATCATTATTAAAAATAAAACAATATAGAAATATATAGGCGGAATATGAAACTTATTTGTCAAGGAAACGAATTGAGCGATGCTCTCGCAAAAGTTGTAAAAGCTCTTCCTATAAAGAGAAACAATCCTATTCTCGACGGTGTGAAACTCACCGCACTCGGTGATACTCTCACCATTTTCGCAACCGATCTCGAACTTGCAATCGAAAAGAAAATCAACGCACAAGTGCTTATCGAAGGCGAAATCGTCGTTCCCGGCAAGCTCTTTGCTGACTACGCAAAGAAAATCGAAGAAGAACAAGTCGAACTCGACGGCACGGACAGCTCGAAACTCGTCATAAAGTATCTTGACAGTGAACTTCAAATCAAGTGCATGAGCGCCGACGAATATCCCGTATTCAAAGAAGTCGACACTCAAAACTCTTTTATTATCCTCAAAAAAGAGCTTAAAGACATTATTTCAAAAGTTATATTCAACGTTGCCGTTGACGAGGCAAGACCTTCCCTTCGCGGCGTTTGTCTTAATGTGAAAGACGAAGAAGTCGAAGCCGTGGCATCCGACGGATACAGACTTGCGCTTGCAAAAGCACAAATCAAAAACAACGGCGTTATCGACAAAATCATCGTGCCCGCAAAGAGCATGAACGAGCTTGCTCGTCTTATTGACGACGGCGAGGAAACAATCACCGTGTACGTTGAGAAAAACTATATCATGGTTGACCTTTTCCACACCAAGATCGTCACAAGACTTATCGGCGAGGATTATATCAACTACGAAAAGATTATCCCCGGTGTGTTTACAACCGAAGTTACCATCGACAAAAAGCTCTTTGAAAACGCAATCGACCGTGTGTCGCTCATAAACCGCGCGGAAAAGAAATCTTACGTGAAGATGGAAATCAAAGAGGATACGATATCCCTCAACGCTCACAGCGACGACGGCGAAATCAACGAAAAAGTAACCATCGGCCTAAAAGGCAAGGACCTCACAATCGGTTTCAACTCCAAATATATCATCGATTGTATGCATGCAATCGACGAGCCGTTTGTGACGCTCAACTTCACCACTTCCACCGCTCCGGGAATAATCAAGGGCGAAGGTGACAGGTGGTTGTATCTTATTCTTCCTTTGCGTGTCATCGGCTAAGAAAGCACTATTTAGCGAATAACTGCGTCAGAGCCACTTGTCCGTCAGCTCATGTACTACATGTACATTAGGGCTTTCGTTCAAGTGGTTCTTCCTTGTTCTTCATCCAAATAGCGCAGTCGTTAACTTCCTAAAAAATGCATAAAGTGCGTGTACCCTAATTGCAATTTTCCCCTTCCTCACGTGTTTCCCCTACCGCCGTTCCCCCTAAAAAGGGAACCCACGGCGTCCGCTCCGCGTGGGGACACACTCAGCACTCGCATAGATTGCTATCATTCTCTTTTTATGTCACTCGTTCGCGGACGAAAAGAATCCAAACTCGTCCGCTCACTTGTACTATACGTCAAGCTCGGCGTTCGCTTGGCTCGCCGCCTTGCGGCTCGCACCTTGAATAGGCACATACCGTGTATAAGAACGCTTTGATAAAACAAAGATATAATTATTTGTTTTTTTCTTTCAATTCAGCCAAGGAAGTTGCGATTTTAGATGCTAGGCGAGCGTTGTTATAGACAAGTTGAATGTTGGCTTCAAGGCTCTGTCCTTTGGTGAGTTTTTGGATTTTGTCAAGAAGATAAGGCGTCGTTTGTTTGCCGTGGATGCCGAGTTTTTCACACTCTTCGAGCGCATCTTGAATGTTTTGGTTGATATAATCGGAGTCCATTGCGTACTCGTCGGGGATGGGATTTGTCACCAACATACCGCCGTTGAGACCGACTTGATTTTTGGCATAGTATGCTGCTGCGATTTCTTCGGGGGTGTCGATGCGATAATCGACTTTAAATCCGCTCTTTTGAGTGTAAAATGCCGGCATATCTTCCGTTTGATATCCGACAACCGGCACACCTCTCGTTTCAAGACATTCGAGCGTTAAGCCGATGTCGAGAATTGATTTTGCGCCTGCGCATACAACCATAACGCTTGTTTGTTGAAGCTCGTCAAGGTCTGCGGATATATCCATGGTGGTTTCCGCTTTTCTATGAACGCCGCCGATGCCGCCCGTGGCAAACACGTCGATGCCCGCAAGGTGAGCGATATACATGGTTGCGGCAACCGTCGTTGCGCCGTCCTGACCTTTTGCGACGACGAAAGGAATATCTCTTCTCGAAACTTTCGGTACGTTCAATCCGCCCTTTCCGAGACGTTCGATTTCTTCTTTCGAGCAACCGACGGTGAGCTTTCCGCCGATGATTGCGATGGTTGCCGGAACCGCGCCGTTTTCACGCACGATTTTTTCAACCGAAAGCGCGGTTTCCACGTTTTTGGGATAAGGCATACCGTGAGAAATTATCGTGGATTCAAGCGCAACTACGGGCTTGTTGTTTGCAAGCGCGTTTTTGACTTCTTCGGAAACGTTTAGATAATTGTTGAGTTGCATTGTTTTGCTCCTATATGAAAATTTTGTTTTTTTGCACTTGTTTTTCACTGCAAAAATCACTTGTTTTTGCGGGAAAATATGATTTTATGCGTTTTTGTTTATTATGTCAAACACTTTTTGCGCCGAAATATCCTTGCACACCGTGTCTATTGACGAAACCGTGACGGAAGAGCATGCGGCGGCAAATTCCGCGCTTTTTTCAACGCTCATTCCCTTCATAAATCCATACACCACGCCTGCCATAAAACTATCGCCTGCGCCAGTTGTGTTGACCACGTTTGTTTTGAAGAACGGCACGTGTATAAACTTGCCGTTTTGATAGCAATACGAGCCGTCTTCACCGCAACTCAAATAGATTGTGTCTATCCCCCTCTGCGCGATTTTTTGGCATGCGTCGAGAGCGGATTGCTCGTCCGATACCTTCACGCCCGACAGAATTTCCGCTTCATACTCGTTTGGTTTTATACAACGGATATTTTTGATTTTGTCGTTTGCGATAGCCGTCTTTTTTGCCGAAACGGTGTCGAGAAAAACAGGTACGGTGACGTTTGCAATCAAAAAATCAAGACAATTGGGAATATTCGTGTCCGTGACGACGCATGCCGCGCCGTTGATAATGTCGAGATTTTTTGCCAAAAACTCCGGGGTGAGTTTGTCCAAAATACGCATCGAAGCAACGCCGACGAACATATCGTTGTCAACGTCGTTGACGGATACGTAGCAAGACGACGGCTCGTCTACAACCAGACTGTGCGATATGTCTATACCCACCGAAAGAGCGTTTTGCTCTATCATATGCGCATTGAAATCCGTGCCTAAAACCGTGATAAGTTCGACGTTCAATCCAAGCCTTGCCAAATTTTCCGCAATGTTGCGAGAAACTCCCCCGCAAGACAAAGTGGTTTTGCCGGGGTTGCTGTCTTTTGTTTGAATCTTCGTAAATGCAGTGCAGGTTATATCGACATTCGAGCCGCCTATAACGCAAACGTATGGTTTTTTCATACCTTTATTTTATTGCCGCAAATATGCAAAGTCAATCCGCAAATTTTAATTATCTATATAATAAAACGACTTTTAATCATAAATGAGAGGATAACAAACTTTTGTAAAAATACTTGATATTCCAAACTATTCGATAATAAATAAAAAAACAAAAGCGCGCAAAACGCGCGCCTGTTTTGGTTTGTATTTTATTTTTTTGTTTATCTGTTGAGAATCATGTTTCTTATGTCTGCGACGGTGACTTTGATGCGCGGATTCGACTTGATTTCCTCGCTTATCTTGTCGCGGGCGTGAATGATTGTGGTGTGATCTCTTCCGCCGAACATTTCGCCTATTTGCACAAGCGGCATCGGCAACAACTCGGTGATTAGATAGATTGCAATCATCCTCGGTTCGACGATGTTTTTGGTTTTCTTTTTTGAGATTATATCCGCGGACGAAAGTTTGAAATACTTGCAAACAGCATCCACGATTCCGCTTGCGTCTATCGTGTCCTTTTTCTCTTCGATAAATCCGCCTATTGCCTCTTTGGCAACGTCTACGGTGCATACGGAGCTGTTTGTGAGCGAGCTGAAGAAGATGACTCGGTTGAGCAATCCTTCCATTTCACGAATGTTAGATGGTGCGATTTCCGCAATAAACTCGGCAACGTCGTCTTTGAGCACAAATTTGGATTGAGCGGCTTTGTTTTTGAGAATTGCCACTCTCGTTTCGGTGTCCGGAACTTGAATATCCACCGTAAGACCGCAGCCGAAACGCGTGCGAAGTCTGTCCGAGAGAGTGGTCAAATCTTTCGGCGCGCGGTCGGACGTCAAGATGATTTGTTTGTTGTCTTGATAAAGGTCGTTGAAGATGTGGAAAAACGCCTCTTGAGTGGCTTCTTTGCCTATCAAAAATTGCACGTCGTCCACCATAAGAACGTCGCAAGAGCGGTATTTTTCTCTAAACTTGTTGTTTTCTTCGTTGGACTTGTTACGAATGACGTTGATAAGCTCTGTTACAAGCGCTTCCGCGCTGACGTAAAGCACGCTCACGTTCTTTTTATACTTGAAAAGATAGTTGCCGATAGCGTGCAAAAGGTGCGTTTTGCCAAGACCTACGCCAGAGTAAATGAAGAGCGGATTGAAAGTCGTGCCGGGATTTTCGGCAATGGTTTTGCAAGCCGCCAAAGCGTAGGAGTTGGATTTGCCTTCCACAAAATTTTCAAAGGTGTATTTTTCTTGAAACGGGCATTTCTTTTTGCCCTTTTCTTCGGGAGTGAAGTTGGTGACAAAGCCTTGATCCTCGATGAAAACCGTCTGTTTGTCCAAATATTCCGCCTTTTTGTCGGGGGTGATGATAACCACGTCCTTGATTTGAGGATTGTGAGAAGACACCACGTCTTTGATGGTGTCGCGGTATCTCGAATCGATGGTTTTTTTTGCGTTGGCGGAGATTGTCGCAAGCACGATTGCGTTGTCTGCAAAACATACGGGTTCGAGCTTTTCAATCCAAACCTCGTAGCTTATGGCTTGGATGGAAATAGACAAATCGTTCTTTACGTCATCCCAAAATTCTTCTAGATTAATCATGCTTACGATTATAGCAAAATCGACAAAATTTTCAAGCAAAATTCAAAAAAGAAAACTTAAACACAAGATGTTGAAAAAAAACGGCGATCGGGTTATACTTGTTGTGTATGAAAATTCTTTCGCTGGAACTGAAAAACTTCAGAAATTATCCCTCCGCCCTCGTCGAATTCGACGACGGGCTGAACGTTCTTTACGGCAAAAACGCCAGCGGAAAAACGAATATGCTCGAAAGCGTGTATCTTTGCTCGGTTTTTCACTCCCCTCGCACGACGAAAGACAAAGAAATGATTTTGCTGGGGCAGAGCAAGGCGCAAGTGAAACTCAACATCGAAAAGCGTTTCAGAAAGCACACTATTTGTTTGCAAATCGACGAGCAAGGCAAAAAAAAGGTTGCCGTGGACGGTATTCCCGTAAATCGCGCAGGCGAGCTTTTGGGTGTGCTGGGAGTGGTGTTTTTCTCCCCCGACGAGATGAAACTCGTCAAGGAATCTCCCAACGAAAGACGCAGATTTTTGGACGTGGGACTTTCTCAACAACAGAAAGCGTACTTTCTCGCGCTTCAACGCTACAACAAGACGCTAAAACAAAAAAACAATCTTCTCAAAGAATACAAATTCAATCCCGGCATTGACGATATGCTTGACGTATGGGATACGGGACTTGCCAAAGAAGGCGCGATTATAATTGAAAAGCGCATGGAATATATAGCGACTCTCAACGATGCGGCAGGTAAATTTCATAGCGCGCTCAGCAGCGAAAAAGAAACGCTCAAACTATCATACGAGAGCGGCTCGAAAACGGACGGCGCGCAAAATATCCAAGATGAGTTGTACAAGGCAATCGTCGCTTCTCGCCAAAAAGACAAAGAGCTGGGATATTGCACGGTAGGCCCTCACCGCGACGATATAAAAATCGAGATAGACGGCAAAGACAGTCGTAAATTTGCCTCCCAAGGACAGCAGCGCACAATCGCGCTTGCAATGAAACTGGGCGAAGTCGTCATCTACAAAAACGAAATAGGCGAGCCGCCCGTTTTGTTATTAGACGACGTGTTGAGCGAGCTTGACAACACCCGACAAACTCTATTGCTTGAAATGACGCAAGGCTTTCAAACCCTGCTCACCTGCACCGAATACACCCTCCCAAACCCTGCAAAACGCATACGGATTTGCGACGGCAGAGTTGTCGTGTGAAATTAGCATGACACGTGTGGGACACCGCACCCGAACGAAAACTCATCCGGAGCGTTCTAAACATTCGCCGTTTATAAAAAAACACCGACCGCGGTCGGTGTTTTGCTTTCTCAATCGTCGTCATCGTCGAGATCGTCGTTGTTCTCATCGTCTTTTTCGTCGTCATCGTCGTCATCGTCATCGTCGTCATCGTCGTCGCGTTCCAGGTCGGAAGAGGAGCCGTCTTCAAAGACGTAGTGATAGCTGTTTTGGCGTACATAGATCTTGAATTTGACGGGTTGTCCGTCGATGTTGCCGCGTACGTTGATGACGCGCTCGTTGTTGTCGGTTTCGTCAGAGAAAGTGAGAGTTTCTGTTTTGCCGTCTTTGGTGATTGACATTTTGAGTTCAAGCTCGTCGTCCTCGACCTCGTATTTTATGCGCGTGCGCTCTTTCAGTTTGCCGTTGTCGTAGAAGGAATAGATAAACTCGTGCTCAACCTCGGTGCCGTTCGATTCGGTTTCGGTTTCAATCTTTTGTTCGACTTCGATATACGAGGTTTTATCCGCACTTGTAAATGCCTTGAAGTAGAGTTTGCTCTCCGACTCGTCCGTTTCCGTTTCTTTTTTGTAGAGCCCTTCAACGGGGTATTGCTCGTTGCCAAGCACGAGAACGCCGTTTATCGAATAGTTTTCTTTTGTTTCTTTGCCGTCATTTTTGCCCGTCAAAAAAACTTTGTTGAAAAACATTTTATACTCGATAGATTCGCCGCTCAGATCGGTGTAATTGACGCTCATACCGCACTCATACCCCATTTCGCCGGCAATGGTTTTACTCTCGATTTTGCCGTCGCTGAGCAAACTCTCAACGAGCGTCATATAGCGATTGATTGTAGTAAGTTGCTCGGAATCGGGGTTTATTGTGATGGATTGCGATGTTAAAGTGCTTGTTTCGTCGCTCGCCGCACTTGCGCCGCCACTTGACGACGTGTCCGAAGACGATGAGAGCAGCGTTCCGACAGAAGCCGCGCCGTAGGCGTAGAAAGAATCGGCGTCGGTGATTTGTTCAAATTTGTTGCCAAACGGTGGCAAATCTCCGCCGCCCTGCTTTTTGATGATGATTGAAACAAAGATGCCCAAAACGAGAATTGCCGCAAGCACTGCGGCGCAAACGACCATAAGAGTGCCGTTTCGGCGCAAGCTCACGCTCCCCTCGCCGCCGTGCGCGTATTTGAGAGTTGCTTGCTTTTCGTCCATACCAAGCTCGCGCTTAATATTGTCTTTGACTTTTTCGTCGGGCAGGATTTCCGACTTGTGTTGCGTCAACATTTTCTTTACGTTTTTCATAAGCGGGCCTCCTTTTCAAGATACTGTTTGAGTTTTTTCAGTGCCTCGTTGTTTTTCCAGGTCACCGTGCCGATGGGGATATTCAATTTGCTTGCCACCTCGCGCCGCTTGTAGCCTGCAACCTGGCATAGCATTACGATTTGATATTCGTCCTCGTTCAAGATTTTTGCCGCCACGTCGAATATGTAGGGCAGCTCCTTTTCTCGCAAGCCGTACTTGTACGACTCTTCCTCGAAGTCGGTGGACACTTCGCGCTTGTATTTTTTGAGGTGGTTGAGCGCAAGCGATTTGCCGATCGAGCAAAGCCAGCCCACAAAGTTTGTTCCGTCTTTGTACTGCTCGATTGAGGATATGGCGCGCACGTAGGTGTCTTGCAAAACGTCTTCTGCGTACATCTTGTCTTTTAGGATATAGAATATCGCAAAATAGACGGGGCGATTGGTGTGCTCGTACACATAGTCGAAAACACTGCTATCTCCGTTTTTAAGTTTTGCGATTTTCCTCTCGAGTTTCTCGTCCATACACCATCCGATATATCAACAACCAAAACAGCCCGAATTGTTGGTAAAAATATGATTTTTTTGAAATATTTTCTATATGAGTATATTAAAAAAGAACTCTCCCGTCAAGGTCTTGCGAATTTTGAAAAATATTTTGACAATTTTGAAAATTTGCCAACAAATCGCGCAAAAGGGATTGTTATATACGTGAAAGGCGCAAACCTCTCAACCAAAAAATTCGCATCAGCGCAAAAAATAATACTCTAAAAGGAGAATTAGATATGAAAAAAGCACTCACAATTTTGGCATTGTCGCTAGCACTCGTGCTTGCAGTAGGGCTTGTTGCCTGCAACGACCCGACAGGCGGAGGAAGCGTCAACGGCAAATTTGACGCACTCAACACCACCGAATCCGTGTACGGATTCAGCGCGGCGTCGGCAGGTATGCTTATCTCGTCTATGAACGGCGCACAACCCGCTTGCGATGTTGCAACGGCAGCCGATGACGACGATGACGACGAAGTTGACAACGAACCCGCAAACGGCGCGGAGGAAGTCGTGATAGACACCGCTCAACTCGACCAATATATGGCTCTTGTCGAGAGCTTGCTCAGCGACGGCAATTTCAACGTCTTGTCCCAAACATCGGATAGGGACGGTTTCGAGGAGAAAATGGTTGTTTCCTACAAGGATTTGAGCGGCAACACATTGAGTTACGTTATGTACTACAACCAAGTGCTCACCGATAGCGAAACGGACGACGAGGACGGCGAGGTCGAGGAGGAATTCTCCATTGACGGCGTAATGGTTATTGACGAGAAAGACTACGTTGTGCACGGTGAAAGAAAGATCGAAACGGAACAAGGCGAGAGCGAAAACAAGACGGAATTTGTCGTCACGCTCGACAACAACCGCACCTTGCGCGTGAAACAAAGCCTTGAAGTCGAGGACGACGAAACCGAGCAAAAGTTCAGCTACTCCCTCTATGACGGAGAAACGCTCGTTGAGAGCAGCACGTTCTCATACGAGAGCGAACAAGGCGAAACCGAACTCAAAATGTCCACCCTCAAAGACGGCAAAACCCAAGTGGTCTACTTTGAAAAAGAGCTGAAAGGCGACAAAGAAGTCATTGAAATCCACGTCGGAAAGGGAAAGACGGGCAAGGGATATATCGTCAACGTCAACGTGGACGAAAACGGCAACAAGAGCTACACCTACACTGAAACCGAATTCGGCGACTGATTCACCTCAGCGGAATATGATTGCAAAACACCGACGGCAAAACTTGCCGTCGGTGTTTTTATGTTGTCAAAAGCAAAATGCGATTTTTTGAGGGGCTACCTCTTGGTTTTAACGGATTTGTCGATTCAAATTACAGTTTGTCGTTGTACTTCAAGATTTGGATAAGCGCGTAGATTCTGTCAAGGTCGTCCTTGTTGAAGTAGTCGATTGTGATACGTCCCTTTTGGTCGTTGCCCACAAGTTTGACTTTGGTTGCGAATATGCGCTTCATATCGCCCACGAATTCTTTGAGTTCGAGCGGAAGAGCCTTTGTATCTCGCGGTCCTGACGGAATTGCTTTTCTTGTGAAGTAGAGACGGACGCGGTTTTCGAGGTCGCGTACGGAAAGCTTGTTGTCGCAGGCTTGATTGGCGAGCGTAACGAGATAATCCTTGTCGTCGATGGAGATGAGAGTTCTTGCGTGTCCCGGCGAGAGTTTGCCCTCTCTCACCAAAGCCGTGACTTCCTCGGGAAGTTGCAAAAGGCGAAGAGTGTTGGTGACGTACGGACGAGATTTGCCGATGCGGTTTGCCACTTCCTCTTGCGTAAGACCGTGGTTGTCCATAAGCTCGCGCATACCCTCTGCCGCTTCGATTGCGTTGAGATCTTCGCGGTGCAAGTTTTCGATGAGCGAGATTTCTTGGATTTGTTGCGGAGTAAATTCACGAATGATTGCAGGCACTTTTTTGAGCCCTGCAAGCAAACTTGCTCTGAAACGACGCTCGCCGGCGATGATGAGGTATCTTCCGCCGTCCGTTTTTACGAGAAGAAGAGGTTGCAAAACGCCGTACGTCGCAATGGACGTGGACATTTCTCTCAAACTGTCCTCGTCGAAAGTTTTTCTGGGCTGGCTGGGGTTGCGGTCGATGAGCGTGATGTCGATTTCCTGAGCCTGAATGTCGTCGGCAATATCGACTTTGACGTTTTCTTCATTGTCGTTGAAAAGTGCATTGAAGCCTTTTGTTCCGAGGCCGCCTTTTGTGTTTGCCATAAGTCACTCCTTAAACTTTGATATATATTCTTTTGCAAGTTTTTTATACGCAATTGCGCCGGGGCAATTTTTGTCGTATTCGATTATAGGAAGTCCGTATCCCGGAGCTTCCGCAAGACGCACGTTGCAAGGTATCGACGTCTCGAAAACGTTGCCTCTGAACGTTTGCCGTAGGGTATTTTCAACGTCGCGCGCAAGTTTTGTCCGCTTGCACATCGTCAGTAGTATTCCGCCAAGCCGCAAAATGTCGTTTAAATGCGTTTTGACAAGTCGCACGGTGTTGAGCAGTTGATTTAGTCCTTCGAGCGCAAAATACTCGCATTGGACGGGCACTATGACTTCGTCAGACGCGCACAGAGCGTTGATAAGCATTAAATTGATGTTGGGAGCGCAATCGATAAAAACAAAGTCGTAATCGTCTTTTACGCTGTTAAGCGTTGATTTCAAAACGATCTCGCGCTCGTTTTCGTTTGAAAGCTCGAGTTCCGCGCCCGCAAGATTGCGTGAGGACGGAATAAAATCGGCATATTTGCCCTTTCTTATACATCCTTTTGCGTTCCGCTTCGACATGGCGTCGTATATCGAATTTTCGATATTTTTGTCGAACACTCCCATCGCGCTTGTCGCATTGGCTTGCGGATCGAAGTCAACGAGCAAAGTTTTGTATCCCAGTGAGGCAATCGAGCATGCAAGGTTTACGCACGAAGTCGTCTTGCCCACGCCTCCCTTCTGATTTGCAAAGGATACGACATGCGCCATAAAAATAATATAGCATAGAAAGTTTATTTTTTCAACGGCGTTTCACAAAAAGTTTCACATAAAATAAAAATCGACGCAAACCTTTGGCGGTTTTTGTCGAAATTCATACGATTTAAAGAGGTTTTTTCTTTATCGTTCCGTACTGGCGCGGATACTGTTTCGGCGTCGGAGCGGTTTTCTCAAAGACGAGTAAGGCGCGCTTTTCACCGTTGGCAAGGGTTAAAGATTTCGTTTCGACGTGTTTTGCGTTGAGGATTTTTCGAGCGTTTTGCGACGTATCGAGTTCGCTCTCGTCGGTTTTGTAGGCGATAAATCTGCCTCCGACTTTCAAAAACGGCATGGCAAGCTCCAAAAGTATTTGAAGCGAGGACACCGCTCTTGCCGTTACGACGTCGAATTTGCCGAACAAATCCCTCTTGTCCTCCGCTCTTGCGCTGACCGTCGAGAGGTTGCTTACGCCCAAAGTTTTTGTGCACGAGGCAAGGAAAGTCATTTTCTTTGCGGTCGAGTCCAAAGCCGTGACGGATACGTCTTCTCTGGCAACGGCAATAGGCATGCTCGGAAAGCCTGCGCCCGCGCCTATATCGAGAAGTTTCGCATTGTCGGGTATAAGAGATATGCCGGCAAGGGAATCCTCGATATGTTTTACGACAAAGTCCTTTTCTTCGGTTATCGCAGTGAGGTTGAACGCTTTGTTTTGTTCAACGATCATGCCGAAATATCCCTCGAGTTTGTCGAGCGCGTTTGGCGCGAGATTGACGCCGATTTCAGATAAACAGTCGTTGAGAAATGCTTTGTCCATAAAAACTCCTTTTTTATAGAATAGCATTTGTCGAAGTTTTTTTCAACGATATAAATCGCATTGGCGTATTAAAACAACAATAAAATCTTATTATTTTTTGCAAATATTGAATATGGCGCGAAAACGTGCTAAAATATTGTAAATAAAATTTTGGGAGCGCAAGTATGAGAATTGCAATCATAACTGCTATGGCGGAAGAAACTCTGCCTATCTTCAAAAAACTCGGCAACGTCGTGGCGCAAAACACTATATCCGGCGTTGCTATAAGCCAAATCGAATACGACGGCGACACCATATATCTTGCAACGAGCGGCGTCGGTGAAATCAAAGCCGCGCTTGCGGTGCAACTGCTCGTGGATTTGTTCGACGTAGAAGCGGTGCTGAACTTCGGCTTTGTCGGCGCACTCAACAAAAATCTCGAACTTTGCGAGCTTGTCGTGCCAAGACGCGTGGTGCATTATCAATTCGACGTCACCGGCGTTGACACGGACAGAGTGGTCGGACAGTACAGCGGAATGAGCAGCAACTATTTTTATCTTGACGAAACGCTTATTCACAACGCGCTTGCAAACATCGGCAAACAAATGAAACTCGTGACCGTCGCAAGCGGCGACGTGTTCGTCACAAAAAACGATGACAAACACCGCCTTGCAAAAGAGTTCGGCGCGGATATTTGCGAGATGGAACTTGCAGGCATCGCAATTGCTTGCGAGAGAAACAACGTTCCGCTTTTTTCCGTCAAGGTTGTCAGCGATAAAGCGGACGAGGGCGCAAACGTGAGCTTCCTTTCTATCGTCGAAAAAGGCGTTGCCGGATACGAGAAAATCCTTCCCGAAATCCTCAAAGCGATAAAAGACGGCGCAACCGCTCTTCCCCCGATTAAGAATTGACGAATAGCGGAGCAAGAGTTTCAACGAAACATATAAATTGCCCAGGCGGTATAATGGTTTACAAGTAAACCATTATACCGCATTTATTTTTACACAACCTCGGTGGTTTTCGTTATAGATGGCATTTTGTTTGGTTTTAAGCTCATATAGGCGAAAATGAAAGGAGTTTATTGCCGATGTAAAACAGATGTATAAACGTTGATTTATGGCAGTCTATTTGGATTTTGACTAATACGGAGAAGTTTTAGAATTAAGCGCTCATGTGATTTAAGCTCTTATAATAATATTTTGTTTGACTAGGAGATTAAATAAGCCCGTATGTTGAATAATAACGTTTTTGTTGATTATTAAGATAAATAAGCGGTCCTGTCGTATTGTGGATAATAATGCTTTCGTTTTTTATTTAGAAAAACCGACAATTCAATTATTACGAATTAATATACTTGCCGAGACATCGATTAAGATTGCCAACGGTTTTCTTAAACGATTATGTATTTCTTACTGTCCGGCATTTTCGTATTCGGTGCGGACAATCCGTCGGAAAACAAATCGCAAACAAATAGAAATTCAAAAAAGCGTTTTCTACCAAGTTTGAATAAAAAAGGCAAAAGCACCGCCATGTCCGCATTGCTTTGATTAACAGACGTTTTCGCGGATTGTTGAAAGGATGGTGCGCCGAGGATATTTGATGAAATTGGTTTGCGTGTTTGAGTGCCGCTACGCATATCGGAAGCTATTCTTTTTTTCACACCGAACAATGTATGATTATGTCTGAGTGTTTTTATAAACACCGAACGCCATTTCAATACCCGACACCTAGATTACCGGGCGGCTACGCCTTACAAATATTGTTCGGACTGTTATGGTGAGTTTATTAACGTTATCTTGGGCGGTTGGCATTATTCGGTTTGGCACGCGACTTTGTCGTTTTACCGAATATGAGTTATTATATTATCAACGCAATAAAGCCTTATAAACAATGCGTGCCACGTTTCACATAAAACATCCGACTTGGATTTTATGCAAATCCGACTATCGAGAATGCTTAATTATCTCATCGATCAACAGGCAAAGGCAAAGTAATATCTTATTCGGCATAACAGCAATGATAAAAAAGTTTTGTACTATCCCTATCCCTATCCCTATCCCTATCCCTATCCCTATCCCTATCCCTATCCCTATCC
>ENA-OYYI01000047-OYYI01000047.1-human-gut-metagenome-genome-assembly--contig:-NODE-47-length-68053-cov-17.433542_pt1 | contig 68053 bp, 51 predicted proteins | sample MGYA00244063_ERZ653448 | MGnify/ENA primary metagenome ERZ653448 (study PRJEB26926, sample SAMN06165192) | human gut metagenome | biome: ENVO:00009003; feature: ENVO:2100002; material: ENVO:00002003...
CGTAAGCTCTTATCTCGATTTTCTCCATTTTTCTCCTCTGCACTTCAGATCCGACGGTCTTTTTTGCTTTTTCCCGTCTCCTCGGGAGAATACACCGCCACCCGACACAACGTTCTGTATCTTTCCGCGTAATCCGATAAGCTCATATTTATTTTTGCGTAAGCTCTTATCTCGATTTTCTCCATTTTTCTCCTCTGCACTTCAGATCCGACGGTCTTTTTTGCTTTTTTCCGTCTCCTCGGGAAAATACACCGCCACCCGACACAGCGTTCTGTATCTTTCCGCGTAATCCGATAAGCTCATATTTATTTTCGCGTAAGCTCTTATCTCGATTTTCTCCATTTTTCTCCTCTGCACTTCAGATCCGGCAGTCTTTTTTGCTTTTTTCCGTCTCCTCGGGAGAATACACCGCCACCCGGCACAGCGTTCTGTATCTTTCCGCGTAATCCATACCGTATCCCACAACAAAGCTGTCGGGTATTTCGAAGCCGGCGTAATCGGGAAATACCGACACCGTGCGTCTTGAAGGCTTGTTTATCAACGCCGCGATCTTTACGGTGCGCGCCCCTCTCGATTCAAGAAGCTCCTTGAAACATTTTACGGTGAGTCCCGTGTCCACGATATCCTCTACTATTATAACGTCTCTTCCCTTAACGTCACGGCTCATATCGCATTTTAACTTCACATTTCCGCCGGTGACCTGACTGTCGCCGTATGAAGAAAGCATCACGAAATCCACATCGACATCAGCCTTGATCTCCCGCACAAGGTCTGCAAAAAACATGAACGCCCCCTTCAGTACACATACCATAACAGGCGGCTTGTCTTTATCCTTATAATCTCTTGTTATGTCTGCTGCCAGCTCTCCCACGCGCTTTTTGATCCTTTCTTCCGAAAAAAGCACTTCCCTTATATTATTTTCCTGCACTTTTACACTTCCTTTTCTTTACTTTTCTTTTGTTTTTCCTTTTTGCTCACGGACCCCGCTCCCTCTTTCTCTTCCTCAAACCATATATACAAAGCCTTGTCTTCGGGACCCACTCTCAGTTTTTCGCTTATCTCAAAACCTATGACCGCATAAACCTCTTTCCCCTTTGCCAGAAGAGGGATTTTATCTCTTTCAGTCACCGGTATCCTTTTTTCGGTGAAAAATTCCTTGAGTTTTTTATTCCCGCCTCCAAAACGATAAAACATATCCCCTTCACGGCGCGTCCTTATAACACAGCCCTCCGGAAGAGCACTCGCATTGAACCTTTTCGCTCCCTTCCCGCCATCCTCTTCGCTCACATAAATGACACCGTTTAAAAAAGCATGTCCGCCGAAAGAAAAAGGTATGGTTTCGTCGGCGTGAAAGGCCTTTTCTCCGTGCAGATATCCTCCTTCGCCTTCGTTCCCTCCGCTCTCACGGTAAAAATGCAGCAGATCAAATTCCCTTACCGCAACATAACCGTTTTGAAGCAGTATCTTTCTCCCGCTCTGCGCATTCAGAAGCGACTCGAGTGCCGTCAGATTTACGCGCGTTACGTCTATAAGCCCTCCGATAAGCCTCAATGCACGTCTGAAAGCATATGCCCTCAGCAGTCTGACTTCCTTCTTCAAAGCTTCGGCAGGTATATACGCGTTTTTTCCGTCGCTCATGACCGGGATACGCTCTGACGCCGCCTCCGCAAATTCTTCATGCTCACGTGCGTCCCGCGCAAAACAGCATATCGCCCTCTCCGCACCGCCGTTCAGTTCACGCACAAGCGGCATCAGATTCAGCCTGACAAAATTCCGTCTGTACTTATCGCTGAAATTCGTCACGTCCTGAACATAACGCACTTTATTGCGTTCCGCGTATTCGAGTATTTCCTCCTTGCTGCAATTAAACAACGGCCTCGCAATCTTGCCTTCCACCTCCTTCATCCCGCAGGCTCCGGATATACCGCTTCCCCTTATAAGATGCATCAGTACGGTTTCAGCCTGATCGGACATGTGATGAGCAAGACAGATATAGTCGTACTTTTCCGCATACTCATTGAATATTCGCCGCCTGAGTATCCTTGCCGCCGTCTCGATGCTCAGCTTCTTCACGGACGCATACGCAGGTACGTCTATCTCCCTTATTTCACACCTTATACCGTATCCGCCGCAGACATCGGCTACAAATCGCGCGTCGGAACTGCTTTCTTCCCTGATCCCGTGACTTATCGTGACTACATCTATTCTATACCGCCGGATCACGGCTTCCGCTCTGAGCACATGCAGCATCACCATGCTGTCCGCCCCTCCGCTCACAGCAAGCAATAACTTCGACCCTTCCTTAAACTTCAATACTTCCATTTGTCTTCCATCAAATCTTCCGCTTTACCCGCTTCAGAATTTTCACCGCCTTCACGATTTTTTGTCTGCTCGATTTCCCCCGAAAAAACCACTTCTCTTTCGGGGAGTTTTTACCGCCTTCAAAGCTTTTGTCTGCTTAATTTCCTCCGGAAAAAAACGACTTCACTTTCGGCATGAGCAATGTGACCGCCACGCCCACCGTGAGCCCTGCGGGAATACCCAGAAGCGCAAGATACGGCGCGTAGCCAAGCATCTGCCTTGTCCCCGAAACAAACACGAAAACCGCGTTCTGCACAAGATTGTGACAAACTCCGGCAGCTATGCTTATTGCCGTTATACTGACGCTCTTCCCGAAACACCTGAACAGCAGAGCGCTCAGCGAATAGGATACGAGTCCGGCCGAAAGACTGTAAAGCAGCGTGCTCAGACTGCCCGTCAATGCCGCTCCGAGCAAAGTCCTTGCCAATACTACCGCGTATCCCTGCCACACCCCCATGACAGTAAGCGCAAGCATCGAGAATATGTTACCAAGCCCCATTTTCGCCCCCGGCAGAACTAGCGGCGGAAACAGACTCTCTATAATATACGCTATCAGACTCAATGCCGTCAAAAAAGCTATCCTTGTCAGCGTTCTTATTCCGGTTTTCTTTTTTTCGTCAATTTCAGTCATTTCTCTTTTATCCTGCGGGGATCCATCCTCCGTTGCCCACGCCTCTCACGGTAACCCCGTTCGGCATACATATTATCACCTGATCAGAGGTTGTTATTGGAGGAAAATTATTTACGCATTCCTTGGACACCGAACAATCGGCACTTACCATTAAAGCGCTGTTTTCCGTTATCTTCACGGTGTTGACGCCGTGCTTGGACACAGTCACATATATACCGTCCTTTTTTTCCTCCACCGTTACGTATTCTCGGGCATAGTTCTTCCATCTGCCTCCGAAATCGCATGAAAAACAAAGTTCGCCGTCCACGGTGATCTCTATCCCGGTAAGCCCCTCTCCGCTCTCGACTGAAAAAGCAGCCAAAAAACATACTGCCGTCAGCAGTAAAACCGCCGTATATATAAAAATATCTCCCTTTCCGAAAAATTTTCCCATATTAAGTTCCCGAAAGGATACGCGTATTCCGAACAGGCAGAAAATCAGATCACCTTAAACTCGTCGTCGTAAATGGTGACGCCGATCCTGTCCGTCACCAGGTAACCGCCGGATCCTTCTTTAACAAGCAGATATCCTTCTATCCCATATTTTTCACCGTACTCTGCAACAAAATCCGAAGCTTTGTCACCCAATATCATCAGCGAAGTGGATATGATGTCGCCACAGGAGGCTTCCTTCGTGATGACACTGCATGCAATATAACCGTTGCTGACGGGTGAAAGCTCTTTGTCTATTATATGGCAATATCTTATCCCGTCCTCTATATAGTACCTCTGATAATCGCCGCTCGTACTGAACGCGCTGTTTTTAACGAAGCACCCCGCATAATTATATTCGCCGCCTTCGACGTAACGCGGATTTATGAGTCCGATCTCCCATCCCGTGTTATTATCGGGAGCGTCGAGGAGGATGATACTGCTGTAGCCCAGACTCATATACCCCATGCCGAAGCCTTCTTCAGCAAGATACTTCTTTGCTTCGTCGAGAGCAAAACCTTTTCCTGCGCCGCCGAAGTCAATGCACATATTGAGCTCCGTCCCTCTGAATATAATCGAAGCACAGTTTTTCACCAGATAATATTTCCCGTCTTCTTCAATAAGCTCAGCCTTATTGAAATCCGAAAGCGGCAGCAACAACGCCGCTTCGCTCCCTTTCCGCTCGCTTTGCGGCACCATTTCATCTTCGTATCCGTAAGCTTCGCCGAAACCCCAATAACGGACCGCATGGTAAACTGCCGGGTTGAAAGCTCCTTCCGTATCACGGTAAAGTATGGAGCATATTTCGAATAGCCGCGCCGTTATTTCCGAAACTTCCGTTCTCTCTCCCTGAGAAAGTCTGTTGAACCGGACCACGTCGCCGTCAGGGTACCTTATGAAATTGGCGCTCAGATCCGCTTCGGCTTCCCTGAGCATCTCAGTCACCTTCATAGCGGCGGCCTCGGCCTGTTCTTCGGTTTTGTCTTCCCCGTAAACAAGCCTTATCATGAGCTCTGTACCGAAAACCTGATATTGTGTAGTGTAATAAACGCCGTATTTTTCTCTGCCCTCAAGCATAAAAAACAAAACGGCGGTCAGTACAGCCATCAATATGAATACCCCGACAAGTATTTTCCCTTTTACGCTCATCTGCTTTTAGGTCTTTCCCCCCTTAATTTCAGCGTCGGCATGGCGTTGAGTGACAGTTCGGCAGGAGTTCTGCCCTTATATATCTGAAAGTAACCGTTACTTGCTATCATCGCGCCGTTATCCGTGCACAAAGCCTTTTCGGGCAGATAAACGCGGTATCCCTCTTTCTCAAGCTGCACGGCTCGTTCTCTCAGGTACGAATTTGCTCCCACCCCGCCCGCAACGGCGATCTTTCCAAGCCCGCTTTTCACGAGTTCTTCGGCGGCTCTTTTCATAAGTCCGTCCACAGCGGCGAAATTGAAAGACGCACACATATCTTCAAGAGCTATGTCGTTTTCTCCGGCTTCTTCCTTCCTCATGATACGCGCTCCTTTTTGCATGGCGGAATTAAGGAAGTTCATGACTCCGGTCTTGAGTCCGCTGTAGGAAAGATTCCCGTTCTGCGCCACTACGGAATGAAACGGATATTTTACCTCGCCGTGCGCCGCAAGCCGGTCTATCTCCACTCCTCCCGGATAAGGAAGCCCCAGCACACGCGCTACCTTATCAAATGCCTCTCCCGCGGCGTCGTCGATCGTGGAGCAAAGCACGCATATCTCGTCGAAATCGTCCACCCTGACGACGGCGGTATGGCCTCCCGAAGCAAGCACGCATATATAAGGCGGGTAAAGATCCTTATGGCTGAGATAATTCGCGCATATATGGCCCTCTATATGGTTTACGGCGTAAAGCGGCTTCCCCGCCGCCTGCGACAATGCCTTGGCAAAGCTTACCCCCACAAGCAACGCACCCACCAACCCGGCACCGTATGTTACGGCAACGGCGTCTATATCCTTCAGTCCGACTCCCGCTTCCCTGAGAGCTGCCGACGTGACCTTATCTATAACCTGTATATGGTTCCTCCCCGCAATTTCCGGGACGACTCCTCCGTAAAGCCTGTGCACTTCTATCTGACTCGCGATCACATTGCTCAGTATTTTTCTGCCGTCGCTCACCACCGATACGGCCGTTTCGTCACACGAGGTCTCTATTCCGAGTACCAGCAGATTTTCTTTCATTTTTCCGTTAGCTCCGTTACAGCTTTATAGTACTCCGCTATTTCCGGAGCGTTTTTTGTTTCGGAAAGTATTTCTTCGCACTTGAGCTTTTCCTTATTCAGAAAAGCCCTGAAATCCTTCCCCATTTCAGCCAGATCGGTCTTGCCGAACATTATCTCCCTTTCGGAAAGCCGGTCCTTGCCCCTTACAAGCTTCATCACCGTATAAAACCTGCGTCCTTCGGCTACGGTAAAATCCTTTTCGATAAAATACCTGTCCATAAGCGCGATCCGGACCTCCCCCGCGTTTTTCATGGGCTGAAGTACAAGCACCTCAGGCAAAGTATCCGCATTGTTTACGATATCTATGATCTCGAGTCCGCCCATTCCGGCTATGACCGCCACCTCCGTTTCGATCCCTTCGAGTCCGTTTACACAGAAAAAATCCGCTTCAAACAAGCCTCTCCTTTCACACTCTTTTCTCGCCTTGTTCAGACTCGCCTCCGAAATATCGCAAAACTGCACGATCTTCGCTATCCCCGACGCCAACGCCTCGGCGCCTATGTAACCGTGATCGCAACCTACATCAGCTAACGAATCACATTGCGGTATCAATGATATTATTGCCGATAACCTTTTCTTCACACTTCCTCCTCAATCCAGAAAATCATGAAGCTTTTTGCTTCTGGTCGGATTCCTGAGTTTTCTGAGCGCCTTGGCTTCTATCTGACGTATCCTTTCCCTTGTAACGTTGAACGCCAGCCCTACTTCCTCAAGAGTACGCGGTCTGCCGTCGTCTATACCGTAGCGGAGCCTCAATACCTTCTCCTCACGCGGAGTAAGTTTGTGAAGTACACTGATCAGTTCTGCGCGAAGCATTCCGGAAGCAGCCGAGTCGCTCGGCGACTTGGCTTTTTCGTCCTCTATGAAATCACCTAAATGACTGTCGTCTTCCTCGCCTATGGGCGTTTCAAGCGAAACCGGATCCGACGCGATCTTCTGCACTTCTATCACCTTCTCCACCGACACGTTGAGTTCCTCGGCTATCTCTTCGGGGAAAGGTTCCCTTCCCAATTTCTGAGTAAGTGAACGCTGTGCTCTTATCTGACGGTTGATGGTTTCCACCATGTGCACGGGTATCCTTATAGTGCGCGCCTGATCGGCTATCGCGCGCGTTATAGACTGACGTATCCACCATGTCGCATACGTCGAAAACTTGAAACCCTTGGTATAATCGAACTTGTCCACAGCCTTTAAAAGTCCGAGATTTCCCTCTTGTATCAGATCAAGCAGCTGCATTCCTCGCCCCACATACCTCTTGGCAATCGAAACCACCAATCTCAGATTGGCTTCCCCGAGTTTCTTCTTGGCTTCCATATCTCCTTCGAGTATCTGTTTTGCAAGTTCCCTTTCCTCTTCCTCTCCGAGAAGAGGCACCTTCCCGATATCCTTCAGATACATTTTCACCGGATCGTCAAATGTAACGTCCTCGGTATCCTTGCTGAGCAGGTCATCGTCGGTGGGGAGCGGAGCTCCGTATATCTGAAGCGGAGTATCGTACAGATACTTGAATATTTCCGCCTGCTGATCGGGAGTGATATCGGGATTTTCCTTTTCCAGCTGTATTATCACTTCGTCTTCTGTTATAAAGCCTTTGCTTCCGCTCATTTCACGGAACTTCTCATACAAAGCTTTCAATACACTTTCATTTAATTCCATACTTTTTCCTCTTTGGGTTATTCTGTCCTATTTTACCGCTTCCTACGCTTTATAAAATAATTTTTGCCGCCGAAACGCTTATTTTTGTATTTTTTCCGCCGAAAAACGCTTTCAGTCGAGAAAATCTCTCAGTTTCTTGTTTCTGTTTGCCGCACGGAGCTTCCTGACCGCCTTGGCCTCTATCTGCCTTATCCTTTCCCTCGTGACGTTGAAAGCCTTTCCGACTTCTTCAAGAGTACGAGGTCTGCCGTCATCGAGTCCGTATCTCATTCTGAGCACTCTTTCCTCACGCGGCGTAAGTTTATGCAGTTCCTTGATCAGCTCTTCCCTGAGCATCTTGTTCGACGCTATATCGCCCGGCGAAACAGCTTTCTTGTCCTCTATGAAATCCTTGAGAAAGCTGTCCTCCCCGTCTGAAACCGGCGTGTCTATGGAAACCGGCTCCTGTGCTATCATACGCACTTCCGTCACCTTTTCCACGGAAACATTGAGTTCCTTTGCAAGCTCCTCGGGATAAGGATCTCTTCCGAGCTGCTGAGTGAGCGAACGCTGTGCTCTGGTTTGCCTGTTTATGGTTTCCACCATATGTACGGGTATCCTTATGGTCTTTGCCTGATCGGCTATCGCGCGCGTTATAGACTGACGTATCCACCATGTGGCATAAGTCGAAAATTTGAAGCCCTTCGTATGATCGAATTTCTCCACCGCTTTGATAAGCCCGAGATTTCCTTCCTGTATCAGATCGAGCATCTGCATGCCCCTGCCGACATACCTTTTTGCTATTGATACCACAAGTCTAAGATTAGCTTCGCTGAGCTGTTTTTTTGCCTCCTCGTCACCCTGTCTTACTCTTTCCGCCAGAGCTTTTTCCTCTTCCTCCGTAAGCAAAGGGATCTTTCCGATATCTCTTAAAAACATCTTTACCGGATCGTCCGACCCGATATCCTCTTCCGACACCGCAAGTTCGTCGTCGGGAATAAGAGGCTGACCGTACAGATTGAGCGGCGAATCATAAAGATATTTCAATACTTCCGCTTCCTGCTCGGAAGTTATATCCGGAAACGTCTTTTCCAGCTTGATAAGTACCTCGTCCTCGGTAACATATCCTTTTGCCTCGCTCTCCGAAAGCAGCCCTTCGTAAAGCTCTTTTAATAATTCCTTATTGATATCCATAATCCCCTCTGAAGCATATCCGTCTACCGGCTGCCCGATATATTTTTCTTTTTGTTCATAAGAGCACGTATCCGCGCTGTATAGGCGGGAAGCTCATCTTCAGAAGCCTTTTCGGCATACTTGCTCAGCTGCATTATTTCCCCGTCTATATCCGCCGACTTCACCTTCTTAAGACAATCGGTATAATAAGCCTTCTCACTCGGCTTCCCGTCAAACTCAGTCCCGACTATAGCCATGACCAAAGGATCCGCTTCCCCCGTTTCCTGAAACAGCCTGTTCATTTCAGGCTTCTCGGACCTTTCCCTGCACTCTTTGATATAAGAAAATATCTTCCCGGCAGAACTCCCCGCCTTTACTGCAGGATAATAGTCTTCGGCGTACTCCACCCCTTCTATCATTGCGGCTGCAACGCATGCAAGCGCAAGAGTATATCCGTCTGCGCCGGCTTGGGGTATCACAAAGCTTTCGTTTTCCTCTCTGACGCTGTTGTTTCTTACAAACTCTTCATTGAATCCCGTTGTGAAAACGACCTTCTCTACAAGCTTCTCTTTTTCGACGCTGTCTTCGGTACTGCGGATGACATCCAAAGCTTCTTTGGTAAAAGCTATCCGGTTTCTTTCTCTTTCCGAAGGGTTTTGCTCCGAAAGGTCATATTTTGACATGAGCACATATAACTTGTAATCATTGAGCTCCCTTGCGCCGCGTACCAATTCGCTAAAAGCCTCTGCGCCGTGTTCTCTGATAAACTCGTCGGGGTCGGTCTTGTCGGGCAGTGACATAACATTTACGCGAAGTCCCTCCGCACGCAGAATGTCCAGTCCCCTCAGTGTGGCTCCCCTTCCGGCGGAATCACCGTCATAACATATGTAGATCTCGTCGGTATACCTTTTGAGCATACGTGCCTGTCCGGCGGTAAGAGAGGTCCCCATGGAAGCCACTGCGCAAGGATACCCGTACTCATGAAGCGCTATGACGTCCATATATCCTTCAACAAGTACCGGCCTTTGCATTTGACCTTTCTGTTTGAGTTCTTTAAGCTTGTTTATATTGAAAAGCGTGTTGCTTTTATCGAAAATCACAGTCTGAGAGGTGTTTTTATATTTCGCAAAGGAATCGTTTCCGGGGTACGCTCTTCCTCCGAAAGCCAGGACCTCACGCATCCCCCCTATGACGGGAATAATCAGCCGTCCGGCCATAGCATCGGAAAGCTGACCTCTGCGTGTAGTTTCCGCGACTCCCGCCGCAAGCATATTTTCGGCAGAAAAGCCTTTGTCCGCAAGATAGGAAACAAGCGTTTCCCTGTCTGAGGAGCACCCTATGCCGAAGGCTTTGCAGGTTTTTTCGCTTATGCCCCGCTTTGCCAGATACTCTCGCCATTTTCGCCCGCTCTCCGACAACAACACTCTGTGATAAAACAGCGCAGTCTCTTTTAAAAGCTGCAACAACACTTCTCTTTTTTTCCTTTTCAGCCTGATATCCTTCTCGGCTTTCTCGTCTGCCGCGGCGGGCACACTGAGTCCTGCCCGCGCCGCAAGAATCTGCACGGCCTCCATAAACGACACGCCTTCATATTCCTCAACGAATTTTATCACGTCGCCGGATACCCCGCATCCGAAACATTTATAAAACTGTCCCTGCCTCGATATGGAAAAACTCGGCGTTTTTTCATGATGGAAAGGACAAGCGGTCCAATAATTGCGCCCCCTTTGTACTACGGGCAAATATCCGCTTATTACATCAACTATATCGTTTTTACTCTTCAACTCGTCGATAAATTTCTGAAAATCCAATTCCTTCTCCGAAAGACCGCTTCACGGCGCCGCCTTATTTATTCCGTGACACGCCTGCTTTTCCTCGTATTCCTTCTTATTGTTCCGTGACATGCCTGCTTTTTCCGCATATTCCTTCTTATTTATTCCGTGACACGCCTGCTTTTCCTCGTATTCCTTAATCTAATATAATATTCTACTAAATTTTTGATTTTCCTTCTTTTTAAATGCACCGCTCACGAATTTCCCAAATATAAAACGCAGCTCTCGGAAAAGCTGCGTTCTGACTCAGACCGGAAGCCGCATGACTTTGAGTCAGCGGCAGAGTCCTTCTGAATTGCCGACAAAATGTAAAAACGTTTCCTTATCAGGATTTTTCTCCCGCTATGAGCCTGCAGACGTTTTCACTGAAACGAGAGGGATTTTCGATCTCCAGTCCTTCTATGAGCCTTGCCTGATCATAAAGTACCTCGGCAAGTAATTTGAGTCTGTCCTTGTCTGACTCGAACAGTTCAACCATCTTATCGAAAACGGGATGCGTCGCATTGAGCTCCAGAACTTTGTCGGCATATACTTTGCTGTTATTCGGATTAGGGATAGAGTTCAAAACCTTTTCCATCTCAATGGATAATTCACCTTCAGCCGAAAGACATACAGGCGCATTTTTCAGCCGTTTGCTGAGCCTGACGTCCTTGACTTTCCCTGCAAGGACGTCCTTAACGAATCCGAGCATGTCTTTTTGTGTTTGATCGGGTTCCGGAGAATCTCCGGAAGCAACATCTTCATCGGCAACTGATTTGAAGGGCTTTCCGTCATAACTCATTATCATTTTCACAAGAAATTCATCTATGCCGTCGGTAAGGGCAAGGACATCGAAGCCCTTATCTATAACGCTCTCAAGCTGAGGAAGATTTCTGATACTGTCCATGGAACCGCCGCAGGCATAAAATATCTTGTCCTGCCCCTCTTTCCCGGAAGCTACATACTCCCTGAGCGTGATCATACCGTCACCGCCCACGTGCCTGAACAAAAGCAGATCCTGAAGTTCATCCTTTTTCATTCCGTATGTGGAATAGATACCGTATTTGAGCTGCATGCCGAACACATTGAAAAACTTTTCATACTTTTCACGGTCATTTCCGAGCATTTCCTCAAGTACGGAATGTATTTTTTTGTTTATCGCCGACGCCATAGCCTTAAGCTGTCTGTTGTGCTGCAGCGTTTCTCGTGAGATGTTGAGAGGAAGATCCTGGGAATCCACTACCCCGCGCACGAAAGAATAACTGTCATCAAGCAAATCTCCGCACTTCTCCATTATGAGCACACCGTTATTATACAGCCGCAAGCCCTTTTCAAATTCCTTGGTGTAATAATCATACTCTGCCCTCGAAGGCAAAAACAACATCGCACTGAAACTTACCGTACCTTCCGCAGATACCCTTATCACCTCGAGAGGCTTCTCGAAATCACGGAATACGTCAGTATAAAAATTGTTTATTTCTTCATCGGTCACCTCGTTTTTCGGTTTTTTCCATAAAGGCACCATGCTGTTTACCTGCTTCGGTCCTTCTTCTTTTTCGCTCCCGGAATCCTTCTGCACGTCTTTTACCTCAAGCATTATCGGATACCTTATATAATCGGAATGCTTTTTTATAAGCCGTTCAAGCGTATAATACTCAAGAAATTCTCCGTACTTCTCTTCTTCCTCGTCCTTTTTGATATACAGCTTTACCTCCGTTCCGCACCCCTCCTTTTCAGCTTGGGTCACGGTGTATCCGGAAATACCGTCGGACGCCCATAAATATGCCTTATCAGAATCATACGGACGCGAAAGTACCTCCACCTTCTCCGCCACCATGAAAGCCGAATAAAACCCTACACCAAACATCCCTATCACGTCGGCGCCGTTCTCCGTTGCCTTGCGGAATTCATCAGTACCGCTGTGAGCAATGGTTCCGAGATTTTCTTCCATTTCGGCGGCGTCCATACCGCATCCGTTGTCCGACACCGTAAGCGTACGCGCCGCCTTATCCGCTGTCACGTCTATTCTGTAAGCATCTCTGCCTAGCCCCGTTTCGCCCGCGGAAAGTGCATGATAATACCGCTTATCGATAGCGTCTGCGGCATTGGATATCAGTTCTCTCAAAAAAACATCCTTGTGGGTGTAGACCGAATTTATCATCATCTCAAGTAACTTCTGAGATTCAGCCTTGAATTTTTTCATATACTCCTCCGTTTAACCTTACTTATTTATCAATGATTTGTTTTCCTGTAACAGTTTTCCGCACGTGCCGGACGGTTTTCCGTCCCGCCACCCGCGTTACGCGATCACGCTCAGCCGCTTATTTAACGACAAGCTCACCGTTTCCGAGAAAGTTCGCCCGCCGCACGTGCCGGACGGTTTTCCGTCCCGCCACCCGCGTTACGCGATTCACATGCTGTACCTTTATTTCACTGCAATTCAAGTACCTTGTACATTGTAGCACAATAAAGAAATTTGTCAAGTGTTTTAAATAAATTTTCAGACAAAATTTAATAACACAAAGTCAAAGCGATTCATTCCCGGGTAAAAAGAGCGGGTTTTTGTTCGTTTCCCACACAAGGATTTTAATTGAATAAATCATTATTTTGACTTTTAACAGGTTAAATTTTATATTATCCGCTCTAAACCGATTGAAAATTATGCTTTATATGGTAAAAAAATGTCATCGGAGGACAATACACCGTAGTGTAGGGGATAGCAGGCAAACTGCTTGCAGGCCGCTTGTCACAAAAGATGTCGGGTAAGCTCGGTCAAATGTTAAATACGTTTTGCCGAGCTGTTTATTTTTCGGAGGTCAAATTTATGAACTTTAATTTAGTGCCGTTTACGGCAAATGACGGAAAACTGTTTATTTTAATATTCAATGGGCCTTTAAACACGGAGCAATGATTGAATTCGGAGAACGAGATAACCATGATGACGACTCCGGAAAAATTATCTCGCGTAAAACGATTGAAGATTGCATTGATGAACCGGACAAAGTCACTTTCAGCATTACATCAGACGATAAAAACGTTGGCGGTGTAATACTCAAAATTGATGAGATAACGCAATATAATTACCCTGAAATACTTTTTGTAATACTGGGAGAACACATCAAAGGTATTGGTTATGCTACGTGGAAACAAGCAGAGAAAATGTATCCCGATACAAAAATTCGGGAAACGTGTACCCCCATATTTTGAAAAAATATTCATTTTTACGTAAATAAACGCGGTTTCCAGATATATCAATTTGGTGCGGGTATTTTCAACCCGACAACAGAATTTATGAAAAAAATAACCAATACGGAACAAATGAAATGTTTCGATTTATAAAAATTATTAATAAATACCTTTATTAAAGTACAGCACACTACACAGTTAGGTCAAATGTATTCTGAAGACAAAAAAATATGCACCTCCAAAAGTGTCTAACTTTTGGGGTGCATATCAAAATTTCGGTTAGTCTTTTATTTTATCGGAAAAATCATTACGGAACATTCAGTTTGTCCGCTCGTATTTTTATTTTATTGCGGCAGAAAATGCCGTTAATCCTTTCTGTCCTTTTCTTCATCCTTTTCTTCTTCTACGGGAGTCACGTGCACCGTTGCGAAAAGGGGACGGTGGGAGTCGGTATCGGTAACCGTGATATCAAGATTTTCGAAGGTAAAGTGATCTCCTTTTTCGGGAATTTTATCCAGTTGTTCGGATATCCAGCCGTTGAGAGTAGAGCTTTCGGTTTCGACATTTATCCCGAACTGCTGACAAAAATCGTCTATATTCATGCCGCAGTTGACGCGGTAAGTATTTTCCGCCGTTTTCTTTACGTCCTCCATGACGTCGTCGTGTTCGTCCCAGATATCTCCGACGAGTTCTTCGAGGATGTCCTCCATTGTTACGATACCCAATGTTCCGCCGTATTCGTCCACCACTACCGCCATATGAGATTTTGTACTCTGCAAGGTTTTGAGCAAGTCGCTTATTTTTTCCGTTCGGTGAATGAACAGGGGCGGCGTCATGAGCTTTGACAAAGGTTTATCGGCTATGCCTTCCGCACAGAAAAAGTCTTTCAGGTGAAGGATGCCCACGATATTGTCGATATCGTCCTCATATACCAGCAGACGGCTGAATTTACTGCTTTCAAATTTCTCGGCGGTTTCTTGTTTTGTGGCGTTGAGAGGCAACGCTTCGAGGTCCACTCTGTGAATCAGGATATCTTCGGCTTTGAGATCACCGAATTCTATAGCGTTACGGAGCAGATGCCCTTCATTGGTATCGATCGAGCCGTCCTCCTGCACCTCTTCCACAAACATAAGCAGTTCTGCCTGAGAAAGCTTATCGGAGTCTTTGCGCCTGAGAAACAAAGACAAAAACTTTTTCCATAATCTGAACAGAAAATTGAGAGGAGTAAGTATCCAGATAAGAAACTGGATGAGCGGAGCCGAAAACATCGCAAACTTCTCGGAAAAATCTTTCGCTATGCTCTTGGGCGAAATTTCTCCGAAAATAAGCACGACAATAGTTATCACCACTGTGGATATTGTCGCTCCGATATCCCCGTAAATATGAACGAACATCACCGTGCCTAATGAAGCTATGGCGATATTCACGATATTATTGCCGATAAGGATAGTAGAGATCAGTCTGTCGTAGTCATTGCTTAGCTTGAGCACAAGCTTGGCGCGGCGGTTCCCTTCCTCGGCGAGGGTTTTGATCCTTGTTCTGTTGAGTGACGAAAACGCCGTTTCGGTGGCGGAAAAATATGCCGATCCGATCAGGCACGCCACCATTGCTATTATGTAATATACGTAATTCATCGTTTGATTGCTCCTTAAAAATAATAATCCCGAAAAAAGCCGCACTAACAGAGAACTTTATGATAATATCTGTAATACGCTTTTTTTGTTTTGCAAGCAATCAAACATGCATAATTCTGAGGGTGGTTCGGATTTGCAGATAAACTACAAGGACCGCCGTCATCGCTATCCATAGTCAGATATCAACCTCTCCTTTTTAAATATTATCTGTTATTCTACCATAAAAAAACTTTTTCGTCAACGGCATACTATCCGATTTCCCAAAATAAGCCGCACGGCAAAAACGTTTTGTTGCCGCATTTAAAAATTTCCGCCAATCGATTGCTTTTTTCGGGAAAAGATGATATCATGTATCAGGCGATACAGTTGCGCTTCCGCGCATCAAAAGGGAACACGGTGAAAATCCGTGACAGCCCCCGCTACTGTAAACGATTTGTTTTGCAAAATACCACTGTCTTGAAGGCATATTGTGTCTGCGGATGGGAAGGTGTAAAACGTGCGTCGTGAGCCAGGACATCTGCTGTATTGTCAAAGCATAAGTTTCGGAGGGAGACGAGTGCGGAATCATTTCCGAAGGTAATCGTGTTTTTTACCGTATAACCTCGCGTCCCGCTTTGTGCGGGTTTTTTTATGCGCTCCTGCCCTGCAGGACGGATATTTTATTTTTGCATAAGAACTCCTCTCGCCTGCATCCGACTTGTCCTCCTCCGAAAATACGGAAAATCTTAAAGCTGTAAGACTGTCGGACCGAAGTGCTGTTCCGGCAGCCTGCAAAAGGAAAACGTAATGAAACTGCTTTACTCTCTTCATCCTGCCGCGGTATTACCCGTAATACTTTTTACGATAATACTTTCCATGCTGAATATCAATCCTTTGTTTTCAGCCTGTTCGCTTGCCGGTTCGCTGATACTCATCATTGCGGTCTCGGGAGTAAAAGAACTGCTGAAAACTCTGAAATTCGCACTGCCGGTATTTTTGTTGATGTCGGCTGTTAACCCGCTCCTGGTCAGAGACGGCTATACCGTCCTCTTTACGGCGGCGGGCATTGCCTTTACGCTTGAGGCTGCATTATACGGGATATCCGCTTCCATGTCGGTGATTTCGGTTTTCTGTCAGTTTAAATGCCTGAACGCCGTGATCGACGGCGATAAATTCCTGTATTTATTCGGTAATATATCTCCGCGGCTGGCGCTCACACTTTCGGCTGCCATCGGCTTCTACCCGACTGCAAAAAAAATCATCCGTGAAACAGATGATTGTCAGCGTCTGACCGGGATCTACTCCGATAAAAATTTTTCGGACAAAATAAAAGCCAAAGGCGGGACCCTCTCCGCCGCTACCGGACTTTGTCTCGAAAAGGCGATGGAAAAAGCTGATATGTGCCGTGCGCGCGGCTTCTCGCTGAAAAACCGGACGCATTATTCTCCGTACGACTGGAGACTCAGAGAATGGCTGTTTTTCACACCCGCCGCCCTCCTTTTCGTTTCTTCCTGCGTACTCCTTCTGGCCGGAGGAGGTAAATACGATTTTTACCCGCTATGTACCTCCCTGCCCTCGGACCCCCTTTCCCTCTCCCTTTATTTTTGTTACTCCGCACTGCTCCTGACAGCGCCGGCTGCTGAAACCTTCCACTCTCTGCGCGTCCGCCGTGCTTTGGCACAAACCTTCGGCTGATCACCGCACCAGTATCTGATACGCTGTCCGTATTCGACAGATTTCAATCTCAATATCGGTATAAAATCATGGATATCCCCCTCGTCAACATCAAAAACCTCAGTTTCAGATACAACACTTCTTCGGATTTTGCCCTGAAAGACATTTCAATATCCTTGTCCGAAGGTTCCTTTACTTTGCTCTGCGGAGTGAGCGGAAGCGGGAAAACCACTTTGCTCCGGCTGCTCAAACCCGAACTTTCTCCTGAAGGCTGCTCCCGAGGCGAGATACTCTTCAGCGGAACACCTCTTGAAAAACTTGACAAAAAAACTTCAGCTTTTCAAATAGCTTTCGTCCCGCAGGATCCCGACACAGGTATCATAACGGATAAAGTGTCGCGGGAGCTGGCATTCAATTTGGAAAACATGGGCATGGATCCCGGACTCATGAACCTGAGAATAGCCGAAATATGCGGATACCTCGGACTTTCGGATAAATTCTCAAAATCAACGGGGGCCCTTTCGGGCGGCGAAAAACAATTATTGAACCTGGCTTCAGCACTTGCAGTGCGTCCACGGCTGCTCCTTCTCGATGAACCTACCACTCAGCTCGACCCGGTTTCCGCGGCAAATTTCCTTGCCTGCCTGAAACGCGTGAATGACGAAACAGGCGTTACCGTGCTCATTACGGAACATCGCCTCGAAGAAACGCTCTCGACAGCCGATTATGCCGGAGTACTGGAAAAAGGCAGACTCGCTCTTTACGGCAAACCGCGCGATGTCGCACGGAAAATATACCTTTCAGACAGCTCCCTGAAACCCGCCGTTCCTGCCGCCGCGGCAGTCTTTACTGAAATCGAAGGGAAAGGGATACCGCCATTAACCGTACGCGAAGGTATAAGCTATCTGAAAAGCCTGCCCGGCGTCGGTCCCTCCGGCAATGCAGACGATAAGTCTGAAGTTTCCGTCCTTTCCTTACCCGAACGCGTCGGCTCTTCAGACGACACGAACTACAAAAGAAAACAAAAACCGCCGTCAGATACTCCCGTATTCAATCTGAAAAATTGTTTTTTCCGCTACACTGCTCAGGGAAAAGACATACTGAACGGTTTGGATCTCGAGGCTTTCGCCGGCGAGTTTATCTGCCTCCTCGGAGCCAACGGAGCCGGCAAAAGTACCTTGCTTCGCATTCTGGCGGGACTTGACTGGGTTTATTCGGGGAAAGTCAGGATTTTCGGGGAAAATCCGAAAAAACTTCCGGCAAATACTTTCGGACGCGATATTTGTCTGCTGCCTCAAAACCCGCGCGCCGTGTTTACCGACAACACCCTCAAAGAAGAACTTTTATCTCAGTTAATCGGCTCTCCCTTGGAAAAAATCGAAGACTCCTCCTTCTTTCAGAACACGGTCTCGCTTTTTTCCCTTGAACCCCTCCTGGAGAAAAACCCTCTCGACCTCAGCGGTGGAGAACTTCAAAAAGCCGCCGTTTGCAAGCTTATTTTACGGCGTCCGAAGGTGCTGCTTCTCGACGAACCTACTAAAGGCCTCGATGTGGCAGCAAAATATCAGATCGCCGATATCCTTTCCGACCTCAGCCGAAAAGGTACTCTTATCATTACGGCAACTCATGATATGGATCTCGCCGCCGGCTACGCCGATCTGTGCGGTATGTTTTTCGACGGAAAACTCAGTATGCTCCACGCACGCAGCTTCTTCACCGCAAATAACTGCTACACCACCTCAGCCTCCCGTATAGCCGCAAACCTTTTCCCGGGCGTGATCACGACCGAAGAATTGATCAGAAGTATCCGAGAACTAAACAAAACAAATCAGATCTGATCACGAAAAACAGTATGAAAAATATAAAAAAACTGAAGTCTGCAATAAAAATATCCGTTTACTTTCTTCTCATTCCCGCACTGATAATAGTCGGAACAGCTCTTTTCAACAATAAACAGTATGTTCTGGTCGCCGCGGGTATAGCTGCCTTATCTTTTATCCCGGTTTTTCTGAGCTTCGAAAAAGGCAGACATAATGAAAGAGAATTGCTTGTCATTGCCTGTATGACGGTATTGAGTGTATTATCACGGGAAATTTTCATGCTGGTTCCGCATTTCAAACCCGTGACCGCAATGATCATTATCACCGCCATAGCCTTCGGCAAAGAAGCAGGTTTCCTCACGGGCGCCCTGACCGCTCTCCTTTCTAACATTTTTTTCGGGCAAGGTCCATGGACTCCTTTTCAGATGTGCGCATGGGGACTTACGGGTCTGATAAGCGGCCTGATATTCGGGAACGGTAAAACGAACCTCTTCAAACTTATTCTCACCGGGATCGTCAGCGGTATAGGTTTTTCGTTTTTTATGGATATATACACTGCACTTTCACTCGGAAGCTTCAGTTTTTCCGTGTACCTCGCGGCTTTGCTCAGCGCAGCGCCCGTCACGGCGATATACTGCTTCTCGAACGTGGTATTCTTGCTGCTGCTCTCCAAGCCTCTTTTGAAAATACTTACAAGAATCAAAACAAAATACGGAGTTTTTCAGAAGGACCAGAGCCGAAAAATCGACTCCGCAAACAACAACCCGAAATACTCAGACGTCTCAGGCGAACCGGCAGAAGTTACGGAGGAAATTTCGCAGATAGCGCATTATGATGAAGACGGTGAAAATGTCAGCGGCGAACCGGCAGAAGTTACGGAGGAAGCCGAATCAAAGACGAGATTATCTGAAAGCGACGATGAAGGTTTTCGGGAAAAAAATCAGGCTGAAAGAGATAAAGAAGATGTCGTCCGGAAAGACGGATGAAAGAATCAGCCGAGCGATGCTTAATATGAAGTCATTTTGCCAATTGCTGAAAAAAAACTTGACTTTACGCTTAATTTACTGTATTATACTTAATGCTGAAGAGCTGAGGGAAAAATGCTGAATGGTATTTTGAAAAGCGGCTTCGGAAGCGTTTACAGGCCGGAGTATTCCGGAAAAAGTTTCGAGCACGTATGAGACGGGAATTTTCCGAAAGGAGAAGGAACGGCCTAATAGAAGGATATTTCCGGTCATTGCGGCGGCGAAGTCAAATAACAGCAGTATTCATGAAGGAGCGGGAAGGCTGTTTGCGAACGAGCGAAGATATTTCCGGAGTGACGCGGATCTTGATTTTATTCGGCATGATACGGCAAGCTTCCTTAGTTAAATGGATATAACAAGCCCCTCCTAAGGGCTAGTTGTGGGTTCGATTCCCGCAGGGAGTACCATAAAGAAGACTGAAAAAGTCTTCTTTTTTTTCGGCTGTTTTTTATGACCCTTTTCGGTCTCGATGTTTGCAAACTGATACTCCTCAACGAGAAATAAAGCATCTTTCTGTATTGCTTTGCAGATTCAATGTATGCAAACTGATACTCCGCCTTTTCAGCCGGCTTCATCCTCTGTCCCGATTTTCTCTCCCTTACTTCCTGCCGCTGCCGAGCCGGCTGCTTCTTTCCCCTTCACTTCCCGCTCTTCCTCTTTGTCCCTTCCGTAAAACTTTGCCGTCTTACTGTATTCTTTCAACTCTTTACCCGTCAGCCTTCTCTTCAAACGAAATTTCCAGTTCTGTCCTACTGTGCCGGGCAAATTCATACGCGCTTCGTTTCCGAGTAACAGTATATCCTGTACAGGTACCACCGCAAGCTGCGAAGGCGAAAGCAGGGTCAATCTTATCACCTCTTTCACGATCTGCTTTTTCGTCCGCAACGACCCCTTTATACCGTAATGCTCAAGCGTCGTTTCCACTCCTTTCCGAAATGTCCCGTACTCCCCCTTCCCCAGACTCGTCAGATAACCGAGCATTGTATCATTATCATGTGTCCCCGTGTAGCAAACTGAATTTTTTTCGGTATGCTGCGGAAGATAAGAATTATCCGGATCTCCGTCAAAAGCAAAACCGGTTATTTTCATGCGCGGGAAACCCGTTTCGGCGACCAACCGCCTTACTCCTTCATCCTGTACCCCGAGATCCTCCGCTATGATATTCAGTTTTCCGAGAACTTTTTCTGTCTGCTCAAACAACTCGCACGCGGGGCCCTTCCTCCATACGCCGCGCTCTGCAGTAAGCGAGTCCGCATCTACTTCATAGTACCTGTCGAAACCGCGGAAATGATCCAGTCGCACAACATCGTACAATTCGAAAGAACGTCTGAGTCTTTCTATCCACCAGGAGTATCCGTCTTTCCTGTGCTCTGACCATCGATATACGGGATTACCCCATAGTTGACCCGTCTTCGAAAAATAATCGGGAGGAACTCCGGCTATTTTTTCTGCTGTCAGATCGCTTTTTAACTTAAAAAGTTCGGGATGACGCCATACGTCGGCGCTGTCATAAGCTACATATAACGGCACATCTCCGATAATATATACGTTCCTGTCGTTGGCATACTTCTTAAGAGCTTTCCACTGCCTGAAAAATTCATACTGAACAAACTGCCAGAAAAGATACTCTCTGTAATTTTCTTTTTTAAATTTGTCCGTATAACTTTTTCTTGAGAATTTATATTCTTTTGGCCATTTGTCAAACGATTTCCCGTCGAAGCTCTGCTTAAGCGCCATAAAAAGAGCATACTCATCGAACTCTCCTTTTTTCACAAAATCGGTAAATTCTTCCGAATTACAGTCAAAACGACTGAAGGCTCGTCTTAAAACGGCGTATTTTTTATCATACAAAAAAGCATAGTCTATATCGTTCCCCTCATACTTACAGCCGGTCACGTCATTTTCGGTCAGCAGTCCTTCCTTTATAAGGATATCGAAATCTATAAAATAAGGGTTCCCCGAACCGCTGAAAACCGACTGATAAGGCGAATCTCCGTAGCCCGTCTGAACAAGAGGCAGGATCTGCCAGTAACGGATATTTTTACGTGAAAGAAGCCTGACAAAACCATAGGCTTCCTTTCCCATCGTACCGATACCGTATTCCCCGGGTAATGATGAGATATGCAATAGAATTCCCGCTGATCTGTTTGAAATCATTTTTTCCTCCGGTGGACGATATTTACTTTATATCCATATTCCGAGATGTAAAACGTATTTTTCTTTGTGCTCCGGCGTTACCGTGCAAGAAAACCGTATTGAAAAACGCCCGACATCTTTTTAACGCCGATACGTTTTTGAATCTTTCTTTTTTGACCGAACTCTTTCATTTGCATCTCTTCGGCAGTTCTCTCAAAAAGCTCCGGGCCTTATTTTCTGTCGCTTTTAAGTACGCAGAAGGAACAGGCAGGCAAGACCGTCCCTGTCTTACTATCGGTTTTTTCGTCCGTCGTATTGTTGACGAGCAAGGTATAAGGGGCTCTTTCCATTATAAATATATCTCCGCGCGACCCTATTTTCACTTCATCGTCAAGAAAATCCCTTTTCAGGCCGGAAAGCATCTTTACCGTGATCAGAAGTTCACGATTCCACTCCGACTCTTCCCATACAAATCCGCGGCGGCAGTCGGGATCAGAACCTCCGGTCATGCCCGTCTCGTCTCCGTAATATATGCACGGCATCCCCGGATAAAAAAACATCACCGCCATAGCACATCTCATTTTTCCGACATTTCCGTTTACCGATGTGAAAAATCTTTCGGTATCGTGGCTCCCGAGTAAATTCAACATCATACCGTTTACCGTATCGGTATTCTTCATCAGTAAGGAGGACAGTTTATCGGCGAAAGCCTCGGCGTCGTCCTTCCCGAAAACAAAATAGTTTCTGCAAGCCGCAAGGAAAGGATAGTTCATCACGGAATCAAATTCATCGCCCTTCAGCCACCCCGACGCGTCATACCATACCTCTCCTATAATCAATGCGTCCTGCCGTATGGACTTGACCAGAGTCCTGAAGCGTCTCCAGAACACATGAGATATTTCATCGGCAACGTCAAGCCTCCAGCCGTCTATATCGCATTCCCGCATCCACTTCTCGGTCACCGATAATAAATAATCCTGTACGGCAATATTTCCGGTGTTCCATTTAGGCATCCGCCCCATATCGGCAAAGCTTTCGTAATTGACATTCACCGTATCCACGCTGTCGCCATGCACGATAAACCACTCAAAATACGGAGAATTGCGCCCTTTTGCGACAACGTCTCTGAACTCGGGAGCGTAAAACCCCGAATGATTGAACACGGCGTCAAGTATGATTCGCATACCTTTTTTATGTGCATCTTCCGTCAGCGCCTTGAGCGCGGTCTTCGTACCGAATATGGGATCCACAGTAAAATAATCGACAGTATCGTATTTATGATTGCTCGGAGCGCTGAAGACCGGAGTCAGATACAAACAATCGGCTCCCAGCTCCTTTATATAATCGAGCGACTTGCGTATCCCTTCTATATCGCCGCCGTGAAATCCGTTTTTTTGAGGTAAAGCACTCCATTCAGCATTTATATAACCGTCGTTTTTTTCAAAATCTCCGCGTCTGAAACGTTCCACGAAAATCTGATAAAATACGGCTTTGTCACACCAGGCGGGCTTTCTGTGGACATCCGCCTCGTTTATCCCGGGACATTGGAAATAAGTATAGAATCTTTCGTCGTCATCTTCGCTCACGCCGTTTTCCGTATAATAACACACCGTATTCCCCTTTCGGATACGGAATAAATACAATATATGAGAGTCGGAAAGCTTCAGCCTTACGCCGTAATAATCGAAAAGGCCGTCGGAAAAACCTTTTGTCATATGAAAAACCGATGGCCCTTTGTCCCTGTGATACTTATAGTATAATATGAGCTCCACACCGTCGACATCATCCTTCGCCGTGCGGAAACGTATACGGTATTCCTCAGCGGAGACCGCATATGCCCATCCCGAGTGCGGAAGGTGCCAGAGCGCCCCCGCATTCGGTTTTTCGGATATTTTATTTTTCAGCATACTATATCAGTTTTATACCTCTGTCCGCCTCAACGATCCCTGCCTTGTCAAAATCCGGCATGATAAAGACTTTTCCGGTCACCGGTCCTTCCGTAAAGACATTTACCGTTTTGTCGTTGACGCGCACTCTGAGAAATTTCTCTTTTCCGTAATCGCTCACGCCTTCCACCGTCCCTTCTATTCCGGAATCCGCGATCCTGACGGTGTAAGGTGTAAAATCATAGTAAAAGCGTGAGGAAAATACGCTCCTCGGACTCAATGTGGCAAATATCTTTTGAGAAATATATTCGGGCGACGGAAATTTTACTCCGTTAATGTTAAGATAAAAATTCACTTTCTTGACGGTTTTCCGTGTTCCGCTTTTATTTTCAACGACCTTCTCCTTTACCTTATCGAAGGTGCCTTCCAGCCTTACAAGCTCCTCCATGGGCTCTATGATCGTTTCTCCCACGCAAAGCGTTATGCGCTTGAAATCTATCGATATGTGCGCTTCGCCGCGCGGCACCTCGGTATCCGTCACTGCAAACATACGTCTTCCGCCTGTTTCAAAACTGACCAGATATTTATCCGATATCTTTTCACAGTCTACAACATTGGTCTTTATATCACCGTCAAAGCTTATTGCATTCGAAGGAAGCAACATTTTCCCCTGTCCGTCACCGCACATGAGCGCAGGCGGCAGTTGTACCGAAATACCGGAAAAATTCAGCTTTCCTTCCTTTACCGTACATTCTACGTCGTTTATCTCGGGCAGACGCGGAACAATAGTTTCCTCGGTTTCTTTATCGAAGAAGTGCAGCTTACTTACGTTCACGGCCGCTTCGTACACATTTCCGGGCACAAATTCTCCGTTAAAGGTTGTTTTTATGATAACTCGCGTGGAACTTTCGACATACCCGTCTCCTCCCATGTTTATATCGCCGTATACGAGTGATTCGTCTCCAAGCTCCTCTACGTGGGAAACCACTACCTTTATTTTGTACGGACTTTCGACAACCACGGAAGGCTCAAGAGTCATATCCTCTGCCCTGACTCCTATGAACACCTCTTTATTTCCGTCTAAATAGCCCGGCCTTACCTTTATCAACTGTTCATAGGGTACGCTGATTGACGCGTCGCTGTATTTGAAAACTATATCTACCTTGTCTCCGTTTTTCTTCATCGTGCCTTCGAAGAAGTTCATCTGAGGGGTCCCTATAAACCCTGCCACGAATTTGTTGCCCGGGTACAAATAAAGATTCTTCGGTGTGTCTATCTGCTGCACAAACCCGTTCTTCATCACCACGATCCTTGTGCCCATCGTCATGGCTTCCACCTGATCGTGCGTGACGTATATGAATGTGGTTTTCAGCTGCGCATGAAGCTTCAGGATCTCGGCGCGCATCTGAGTACGGAGTTTCGCATCGAGATTTGAAAGAGGTTCGTCCAGCAACATAACCTTCGGGTTTCTTACTATCGCTCTGCCAAGCGATACCCTTTGCCTTTGTCCGCCGCTCATCTCTTTGGGCTTCCTTGTCAGATACTCCTTGATACCGAGTATTTCGGAAGCATGCAACACTCTTTCATGTATCTCATCATTCGGCATTTTCCTCGCACGAAGACCAAACGCTATATTTTCATAAACCGTCATATGGGGATAAAGCGCATAGTTCTGGAAAACCATCGCTATATCCCTGTCTTTAGGTTCCACATCGTTCACTACAAGATCGTCTATGCTCAGTTCTCCGGCCGAAATATCCTCAAGTCCCGCTATCATTCGCAACATCGTGGATTTTCCGCATCCCGAAGGACCTACGAATACTATAAATTCCTTATCTGCTATTTCCATGCAGAAATCGTTGACGGCTTTCACACCGTTTGGATAAACTTTATATATATGCTTCAGACTTAATTTTGCCATACTATACCTCTTGAATCACAACATGACCGCTATCGAATACCCCGGCATACTTACCTCTTCGTTGCGTATTCCGATCTCGCCTTTCACGGTAAGCAAGGCTGCCGGCTGCAATTTCTGCCCAATATTCACGCTTCGGTCTTCCTGAGAAAAATTGATAATGATTATTATGGTTTCATCTTGCCATGTTTTCCTTAGCACCAGGACGTCCGAAGAATCATACCGTATCCTTTCGGTCTCCCCTCTCATGATGCATGGAAACGCGTTTCGTATCATATTGCAGCGTTTGTAATAATTGAGAATGGAATTCTCGTCCTCCGACTGCTGCTTCACTCCGTCGAATTCATATTCGCAGACAGTTGTCCCCGGCGGACAGATTGTATTTTTCTGATCGGTGTCCCAAAGCATTCCTATTCTTTTGTCCGGATCTGTCTTTGATCCCACCATTCCTATCTCGTCGCCGTAATAAGTGAACAAATTTCCGCTGAGCATAGCCGAAAGTCCGTAAGCAAACTTGATCCTGTCCTCTTTCCTTCCCACCACTCCGGCTATCCTGCCGGTATCGTGGTTGCCGAGGAAGGGCACGGCTATCCCTTTTTCACTTACCGAAGCCATCTCCGAAAGCGCGTTGAAATAAAAATCTGCGGGCTCCGCTGACAAAAGCGTCTGATTTATGAATCCCGACGCCTGCGACATGGGAAAATAAAAGAAACTGTCCGCCCCTCCGCCGTAAAACTCCTCTATCACCGAGGAAGTGGACCATACCTCTCCCACTATATAACAATCCGGATCGTACTTCTCCGCCTCAGACTGCAGCCAGCCGGCAAATGCCGCACTTTTTTCGTTGTTTCCCGTATAATAACTCGTGCATGCGTCCAGTCTGAAACCGTCCGCTCCCTTATCGATCCAAAAACCGATTACCGACGATATCTCCTCCCTTACGGCCTGACTGTCAAGATTAAGGTCAGGCATTCCGCTGTTGAAGCGAGCCTCGTAATAAACGTTCCCGATCTGAGCGTAACCGTTGAGCGGCTGATCGCTGAAATTATAATATTCGTAATAAGGATCACTCGTATCTCCTTTTATTGCCGCCGTCAAAGCCGCCTTGAACCATGGATGCTGATCGGACGTATGGTTTACCACCAGATCGATGATCACTTTTATCCCCTTTCCGTGCGCCGCGGCTACAAGATCTTCAAAATCGCTCATACTGCCGTAAAGCGGATCCACGGCTTTATAGTCCGTCACGTCGTACTTATGGTAGGAAGGGGAAGGCGATATGGGCATGAGCCAGAGCGCGGTATAACCCATTCCACGGATATAATCCAGTTTTTCCGTTACGCCGTTCAGGTCGCCTACTCCGTTGCCGTCGGAATCGAAGAAGGAATAAACGAATATCTCGTAGAAATTATCGTATTTATCGTCAATGATATTTTCGGAAAGCTCAAATCGGCTGTCGCATCCGGCCGCCACGCATAAAAACATGCACACCGTCAGCAAAACCGAGAAAATTACTATCTTCTTTTTCATGTCAACAATTTATCAGCCCTTCACGGCGCCGCCTGTTACCCCCTCGACATAATATTTCTGCAGCCAGATGAAAAACGCCGCTACAGGCGCCGATACCACTACGGCCCCCGCACAGAATCTCGTGAAATACTCCGCTATATTCTCCCTTTGCAGCATCTGACGCAAACCGTTCGCAACATTGAATTTCGTCTGATCGCCCAACATGAACAACGACGAGAACATGTATTCGCCCCATGGCATCAGAAAAGCTACCAGCATCGTATACACGATTATCGGCTTGGACAACGGCAAAATGACTTTGAAAAATATTGTATGCACGCTTGCCCCGTCGATCTTCGCGGCTTCGTCGAGCGACTTGGGGATCGTATCGAAAAAGCCCTTGCATATGTAATACTGCAGCGCGCTGCTTGCCACATATACTATTATCAGACCTACCAGACTCTGAGTCAGTCCCACTTCCTTAAGTACGAAATATATCGCCGTCATGGACATGAATCCCGGAAACATACCGAGTACAAGCATAAGATTCATCAGCCCTTTCCTGCCTTTAAAACGAAGTCTTGAAAGAGCAAAGCTTGTTGCCAGCACGATCACCGTCTGCACCACGCATACTACGATCGCCGTTATCAGTGTATTTATATACCACAGCGGAAAATTGAACAACGATCTGTCGGTGAACAACTTCACATAATTGTCGAAAGTAAGCTGTTTCGGGATAAGATACGTGGTATAAGCCCCCGGCTCACCGCGGAAAGACTGCAATATCAGATATATATACGGGATCACCCATATAATGCTTATTATGACCAGGATCACGTATCCTACGGCATTCGAAGTATGTTCGAGCCGTTTCTTGCTTCTGAATTTTTTCGCTTTTACATCTTTCATATCACATGAATTCCTCCTCGTTTTTGACAGCCTTGGACTTATTGTAGAAAATGAGAGATACCACCGCTATGATAACGAATGTGATTATACCGATAACCGCCGCAAAACTGTAATTCTGTTCACTGTAAGTGAGCTTATAGAGCCATGTGATCAGAAGGTCTGTCTGTCCGGCGTTCTGATAGTCCAAGGACAGAGGAAATCCTTCGGTCAGAAGATATATCACGTTGAAATTGTTTATGTTCCCCACAAACGTACTTATCAGATAAGGAGTCGTCACAAACCACATATATGGAAGCGTGATCTTCATATATGTTCTGAAGGGACCGGCTCCGTCTATCTTTGCCGACTCATACAAGTCTGCCGGTATGTTCATAAGTATTCCGGTAGCGATAAGCACCGTGAAAGGTATACCTATCCATATATTCACCACGATGACCGTTACCCTCGCCCATATCGGGTTGGTCAAAAACGGCAGAGCTTCGCTTATAACTCCCCAGCTTTTGAGCAGATTGTTTATGATCCCTTCCCCTCCGAGCATCTGACGCATCAGCAGCAAAGATACAAACTGCGGAACGGCTACCGAAAAAATAAGAATGGTACGCCAAAGCTTTTTAAACCTTATGCCCTTCTTGTTTATCAAAAGAGCTACGAGCATACCCAAAAAATAGTTCGTGAAAGTAGCGAAAAAAGCCCAAAGAAGAGTCCATATGAGAATTTCTCTGAAAGTATAAGCAAACGCCGGACCGGTGATCCCGGTCCCTCCGAGAATGGTTTCAAAATTTTCGGTCCCTACCCATTCAAAAAGATGAGCAGGCGGCATATGTACCTGGTCGTAATTCGTAAACGCTATCAGCACCATAAACACTATCGGGATTATCGTGAACAACAAAAGTCCCAACATAGGCAAAGAAAGCAACGTCTTATAATACTGCTCGTTTATCATGGAGTTGAGCGTATCTTTAGTATCGGGCAGTTTTTTGCCCACCTCTTCCATTTCCTGCAAAACGTTATTCGTGCGGATATTCTGATACCACATGTAAAGAAATGCGCACATAAAAAAGATCGTCAAAACGGAATACAGCAGTATAAGCATACTGTTGTCATAGTACACATACTCGAAAATACCCGTTTCCTCGTTAAACTCCTCCACCATTGCAATTTCTCCGAGGCTGCCCATTTTAGCCAGGTATTTCCATCCGAATAACACAAAATACAGGTAAAAAACCACTTCGAAAAGCAAATACATTATCCCGCGCAAATACTGCCGGCGCGCCAGATGACCGAACCCCATCACGACAAAGGACATCCTTGTTTTCCAATTTCCGTACTTTGCGGCGCGGTACACTTCCTTAAAAACGTCTGCCACACGCATCGCAAACGCACAGATCAACGACCACAGCTTTTTAAGCAGATTCCACAACCCGACAGGTATACCGCGGAAAAACATACCGGTTCTGTACATAAATTTTTGCAATGGATTTTTCTTCAAATATTCCAGATCCAACATATTTCTCTCCCTGTTTACGGCAAAGGGCATCCACGTTTACGTGTATGCCCTTTGCTATTGCTTTGTATTAGGTGGTTGACGCCCTTATTGCGTCCGCCATGACTTTAAGTTTTGCCAGAAGATTTTCAAGCGTTACCGTCTTAGCCACGACTTCCTGACCAAAGGATTCAACTGCCGCCCAGAATCCGCCGGGAACGGCTACCTGAGCTGTTGCAAATTCTGCCTGCTGAGCAAGCGCGGCAAGAGCAATATTTGCCTGCACTGCTTCCGAAGCAGCAACCTTGATATTGGAAGGACCTATCTGCATGTCCTCGAAACGCTTTGTCTGCATAGCCTCGCTTGAAAGGAAAGCAGCGAGTCTGTGTGCATCGGCAAGGTGATCGGAGGTAGGATTCACACCGTAGAGCTTGCAGCCGGCAAATGAACCCATCTGATATGTTTGACCATCCACCGTGAAGGTAGGAAGCTTGCAGGCGGCATAGTTTTCACCGAGTAAATTCTGTACATTCTCTGCATTCCATGTTCCCGAAACGGCAGCCCCGAAGGTCCCGTCGCCCAGAGCGGCGGTTATACTGTTATCATCGCCGTTGAGGAAGGCTGCGGAATTGGCAAGAGCTATCATCGCCTTACCGGCTATAACACCCTTGACCTCGTCGTCAAAGTCGCACAATACTTCGGATACGGATCCGTCGGAAGCATAGGTGACATTGTAGCTTGCACCGGCGCCGAAGAAGAAACCGGCTTCATACCAGGAGTTATCAAGGTCAAATATAAACTTTGCTCCCGCTGCGGTACAATCGGCAAGTATACCCTCTATGGAACCGGGATTGCTTACCTTGGATTTGTCATAATAAAGGAAATAGCCGTTGTCATCGGAATAAGGATATGCGTAAACCTTACCGTCAAATGTGGCAGCCTCAACAGAGCTCGCTGAATTGTTCGCCTGTATGTCGGCAAGATACGTTCCGCCTACCTGTGCAAGCGCTCCCGCACGGTGAAGCACAAGAAGCTGATCGTTTGCAAACGCATATACATCCGCACCCTGACTTACGTCGGTAGTGATAGTTCCGGCAGCATCGGCTTCAGACACGATATTATATGTAATGGTATAATTCTTGTCCGTATACTCCTTTTTGAAGGCCTCGATCATTTCTTCTGCCATTTTCTGCTGCTGAGCAGGTCCCCAGAGCACAAGTTCGACATTTTCTTTTTCCTCCGGATTATCCGGATCGCAAGCTGCAAATACTATGCAGGCTGTAAGCACCAATACCAAAATCAGTGCTATTTTAAGCAAATTTTTCTTCATTTTTTATCCTCCTGATAAAAATTTTTTTAGTTTCAAGATCAGCATCGTACATCTATCACAATTCAGTTACCTTTTTTATTCGACCGTTATAACCGAATTGCGTCCTTCGTCAGGCAAAAAAGCCGTAACACCGTGCGCTTCAACAGATACCTCTCCTTCAGCACGGTACAGTCCTTCGGGATCAGCTTGTCTTATGTCTGCCAGAACCATCCCCCGCCCGGTAAATCTTATCTTCACGGGCCGGTCCGTGTTGTTCACACAGTACAGGTGCTCTCCGACATAATAAACTGCAGTCCCGTCGGGAGATCCGATCCTTTTACAAACCTCCCTCGGATCCGCTGTCAGATCCTCATAGGCTTTGTTTCCTTTCCGCAACGCGATAAGTCCTTTGTAATAGCTGACTGTCTGATCAAAAAGCTCTCTTCTTTTCCAGTCAAGTTTATTGACTGCATCTGAGGAACGGTAACTGTTCCCGTCCATATACTTTGTTCGGCAAAATTCTTCTCCCGCCTGTATAAGCGGGATCCCGTATCCCGACATCAGCATGAATGCCGCCATACGCTGAGCCCTCTCGACGTCGAAACCCTTCTCTGTCACGGCGGATATGTGATCATACAATGTATAATCGTCATGACATGCGCAATACAGTATCTGCTGACACGCCTTTTTGACTTCCACACTGTCGGCATCTCCGTCTATGCCCCTTGTTCCGCCCAATATGCCGCTCATTGCCTTCTCAAGCGACGACAGTTCTCCTTCCACATACCCTTTCCTGAGACCGCCGTAATGCCTGCCTCTTATTCCGTCCCGCGCAAAGCCGTTGAATATCGCAATCCTTTCGGACAGCTCCCTGATATGCCCGACATCCGCCCCCGCTATGCCCTTAGGCGGAGCACAGTACCACGGCTCTCCGTACATCAGTATTTTCTTTCCCCTGCCGTCGGGAAACGCATCGTCCAGCGCCTTCCTTATGCCGTTTATGGTGTCAACGTCGTGAAGCCCCATAAGATCAAACCTGAAACCGTCTGCATGGTATTCCTTAGCAAGATGCAATACACTGTCCGTCATCAGCCTGCGAAACATCTTCCTTTCACTTGCCGTTTCGTTGCCACAGCCTGACCCGTTGCACAATTTCCCGTTTTCATCCCGTCTGTAGTAATACCCCGGAGCACAGTTTTCCAGCGCTCCGCCTTCAACAGTATACGTATGATTATACACCACGTCAAATATCACGCCGATACCTGCACCGTGAAGCGTTTTTACTAGCTGTTTCAATTCCCTTACCCTTGACATCGCATCATCGGGATCGGATGAATAGCTTCCCTCCGGTGAAAAATATAAAACCGGATCGTAGCCCCAATTATACTGCCTCCCGTCCCTCTCATCGGGAACGGCAAAATCCAGCACCGGCAACAAGTGCACATACGTAACGCCGAGCTCCGCTATGTAATCCACCAACGCGCTCTTCCCTCCGGGCGTCACAACCCCCGTCCTGAACGCACTGTATTTTCCCGCGTCTTTCAGCCCGAGATAAGGATCGGACGAAAAATCCCTCACATGCAACTCCCATATCACAGGAGAACAAGCTTCAAACTCGTCTTCATCCCATCCTTCGGGATCGGTCCGCCTCATATCGAGTATAGCGCCATGCGCAGCGTTCGCATCGGTGCTGAGCGCATAGGGATCGACAGTATCTCTGCCGTCAATTTCATATAAGTAGTATTTTCCGTCCAGATCTCCTTCGCATTCCGCGCTCCATATACCTTCGCCGCTTTTCGTGAGTCTTTCCTTCCTTATAAGCGCACCGCCCCCGGAATCATATATCTTCACGCTCACTTCACGCGCATAAGGAGCAAACACCGAAAAAGAAGTCCTCCCGGAACTCCATCGCGCTCCTAACATTATGTCTTTTCCTGCTTATGATTTTATCGTCAAAGGAGCCCCGCTCCCTGCAAATCCTGAATGATGTCCTTATGTTTTGTGTCCGATAATTTCAATGCAAAATATTTATAATGAAAAACGAAAAAATTTCGTAATAATCTAAACTCTTTTCGCAATAATTATAACATATCTGTAAGATTTGTCAAGGATATTTAAGAATCTTTTTCAGCTTCCCCAAACTTCACTTTTTTATTTTTTGACCCTATTTTTGAAATTTCTTTTTTTATCCTTGACTACCATACGTTTTTTATGGTATAGTTATTCCAAATTTACGAAACATATATAGTGATTTACGAAACTTTTCGTAATATTATAAAAAGTTTCGGAAAGAGGATGCCAACATGACGATAAAACAAATAGCTCAGGATCTGAATTTATCTGCGGGAACCGTTTCGAAGGCGCTGAACGACGCGCCGGATATTTCCGAAGAAACAAAAACCCTGGTATGCGAATACGCAAAAAAAACCGGTTACCGCAACAACAAAGCCAAAGGAAACAGAATTGCGTTGCTTTATCAATTCATGCAGGCAAAATATCAGAACCAATTGTTTTTCAGCGTGACCACAGCATTCAATATAGCAGCGTCAGATTCCAGATTCGAAATAGTTACGGACATCCTCGCCAACAAGGATGAAAAATTCGACATAAACGATTATATGGAAAATCACCGGTTTTCCGGAGCTTTTGTATTAGGAGTAAATTTTGACAGTCCCATATATCCTCAGCTCAAGAATGCGAAATTTCCGTTGGTGCTGCTGGACATGTACATTCCCTCCAACACTCTGCTCAGCTCTGTCGGGAGCGAGAGCATAGCCGCGATAAGGTCTGCGGTAGACTATCTTCGGGAGATGGGACACAGTAAGATAGGATTTCTGGCGGGAGAACAGCAGTCGTTTGTTGCGTCCGAGAGATTTGCGGCGTATATACTTGCACTATCTTCCGCCGGAATAAAATTTGTAAGCGATTATGTATATTTCGGTGATTTTACCAAGGAATGCGGAGTACGAGCAGCCCGGCATTTCGAAAAAACAGATGTGTCGGCGGTCATATGCGCTTCCGACATGATGGCGATAGGTCTTATAGACGGATTGAAAGAAGACGGAATAGATGTTCCCGACGATATATCAGTTATAGGGTTTGATGACCTTGAACTGCTCAGATACACCAATTACGATCTTACCACGATCCGTCAGGATTTTATAAAACTCGGCGAAACGGCCTTCCTTCAGCTTCGCGACCTCATCAAAGGCAAGTCTGCGCAAAGAATAATCCTCCCCTGCACGCTGATAAAGCGCGGCTCCGTAAGAAATCTGAATACGACAAAACCGGAATTTTCCGAAGAATAAAACAGAAAAATTTAATCCACTGCCTGCACCGGAAAAGGGTATACTATACCCCGGGAAAGTGTGCGAGTATAAAACTAAGAAATTTTTATCCTTTGTATATGCCGGAAACAGGTCCGGTAAAGCACGGAAATATAAAGCTCGGACAATTCTGTCCTCTGCTACAAAAAAAACGGGTATACCGCACCCGGAAAGCACGGAAATATAAAACTAAAGGAAATTCTATATTATCAGTCTGCGGGGGGCATACATCTGTTTATTTCGGAAACAAGCTCGGATTTTTCCTGCAGAGGGAGAAAGGCGGCGTTTGCCGAATTGAGCAGTAATTTTTTTATATCTTTTTGTTTCAAAGAAAAAGCTTTTGAGATCTTATTGAGTTCTTTTCGCACGTCAGTATCCGAAACGCTCATGTTGTCGGAATTGACGGTCACGGCAACGCCTGCGCGGATCAGGTCAGGCAGAGGCATAGAAGATATTTCGTGATACACTCCGGTATTCAGGTTGCTGGTCGGACAGATTTCAAGCGGAATATTCTTTGCCGCAAGCATTTTGACGAGTTCAGGGTCTTCGACGGCTCTGATCCCGTGTCCGATGCGTGAAGCTCCCATTCTTACAGCGCTTTCAACACTGCCTGCACCGGCGGCTTCACCGGCGTGGATAGTAAAGGGCAGGCCTTCGGCAGAGGCAAAGGCGAAAAGATGTTCAAACAAACTGTTCGGGAAGGCTTTTTCGTTGCCTGCGAGGTCGCACGCGCATACGCCTTTATTCAGATACTTTTCGGCAAGCTCAAGGGTGGTGAAGTTTTCTTTTTCGTTTGAAGGATCTCTCATGCAACATAATATAAGACGGGCTTTTATCTGTGAAGATGCGAGTCCGGAAATTGCTGCTTCCACTGCCTCCTCCTGCGAAAGACCGTCATGGCAGTGTTTTTGAGGTGCAAAACGTATTTCAGCGTAAATACATCCGACAGTTCTAAGTTCGTCGCAAAGCTTACGCACGGCAAAACTTATACACTCGCTTTTCTGCAAAAGCGACACCGGCAAGGTAAAACAATCCAGGTAAGACTCAAGGCTGCCGCACGTTTGCGGACATACCAGGGAACTCTTAAGTGCTTTATCGTCGTCGGGGATCTTTATCCCCGCCATTTCGGAAAGTATCCTTGCACTCCCCACCGAAACAGATCCGTCAAGGTGCAGGTGCAGTTCTATAAGACAATTTTCCTTCACCTCGTATCCGTTTTCCCGGACGAATTGTTCACAATTAGCTTTCATAAAAGGAATTTTATCATAGTTTTCCATTTTATTAGAATATAAGTCCTTTATCCCTCAAAGCTTTTTCTGCCTGCTCAAAAGTCTGCATTCCCATACTCGTACTGAGAGCAATCTGCGAAGAAATCATATGCGTCTTTCCGGTTCGGATAAGATTCTGCATGGCAGGATTGAACAACGCCACTTCCAACGCCAGATAGCGGCGTCTGTTTTGTTTATCGGGGATAAGCCTTTGGGCAAAAATCGCCTTGAGTACCATAGTCAGCTGACTTCTTACCTGCATTTGCTGATTTTCGGGGAATGAATCTATGAGTCTGTCGACAGTGGTCACCGCACTGCCGGTATGAAGCGTAGATATAACAAGATGACCTGTTTCGGCGGCTGTAAGGGCAAGTCTGATGGTCTCAAGGTCTCGCATTTCTCCCACGACTATCACGTCGGGATCCTCCCTCAGTACCGCACGGAGCGCTGTGGAAAAAGCATTGGTATCCTTGCCCACCTGCTTTTGCGATATTATCGATCTCTTGTGCCTGAAACGGAACTCCACGGGATCTTCTATCGTAACAATATGACAATTCCGTGTGGAATTGATATAATCCACCATAGCTGCCATAGTCGTACTTTTCCCCTGACCTGTGGCGCCCGTAATGAGAATAAGACCGTTTTCATATTCACACGCCCTTTTTACCGGAGACGTCAACCCCAGCTCTTCAAAAGAGTATATCCTCCCGCTCAGAAGACGTACCGACAGCGCACAGTATCCCTGCTGCCGGAAAACGTTCACGCGGAAAAACCTGTCCCCCGCCTCAAGAGAAGTGTCTATTTCTTTTAGAGCGTCGAGTTCGGCAAATCTTTCCCCAAGCACCTCCTCAGCCAACGACGAAGTGACTTCAGGCGTCAGAACCTCGTCGTCCTTGAACGTATATGACCCGGTTATCCTGAAAGCAACAGGCACACCTACCGTTATCAGCACATCAGACGCCGAATTTACGATCGCGGTATCCAATATTTCTTTTAAATCTTTCATATTATTTTCCTGTTTTTGATCTGAGCGAAACCGATAAAAGCTTTCCGAACCTCTGCAGTTCTCCGCATATGTCGCCTTTCCTCACAAAACCTCTTTCCTCGCTTGCACACGCCTAAACGCCTTGAGTGCCTTTGATTCCTCCGATGATCCGGACCTCCTCTTCGCACACCCGCGCAAACACTACGAATATTTTTCTTGTCGGTACAAAAAAATATACCGCTCCCTTTCCCTATCCAGGTTTTCCTTGTAAACCGCACGGCTTGCTGCCGACCGGTTCAAATTTTTATCTTTCCCGAAATACTCGGAGCTATGCACTTTTACCGGAATACTCTGAGCCGTGCTTTTTCTGTAACGATCACTCTGCTCGGAGCCGCGCTTTTTCCCGACGGACTCGGGATCGTGCGCCTTTCCCGAAGCGCTCTGAGCCGTGCTTTTTCTGTAACGATCATTCTGCTCTGAACGCAACGCGCCATAAAACCCGGATCTTTTACTTAAATACAAAATTACGGCTGTCGCAAACGACAGCCGTAATATAAATCTCGGTAAACAATCATTCGATGGGTTCCAGTATAGCTCTTACTGTCATATTTCTCGTAACGGGAGTATTGAAATCGAAAGGAAGAGTAATGACATTGCCTTCAGCGTCCACGTCTTCCATTTCCCATCCGACGATCCTGTAACCTTCAGGGATAATTGTAAGGTCAGCGCCGGGTATTGTTTCGGGATCCACAGCACATCCGTTTTCAGCGACAAACTGCGCCTGGAACAACTGTCCGTTGATCACAAAGGCTACCTTATAATATACTCCGTAGAGATATTCGGCGTCCGCTCTGACCTTCCACACCTCTCCTGACTTATCTATCTCGGAGAATTTCCATCCGACAAAGGTATAATTCTCGATTTCCGGAGCAACGGGATACACTACTGCACTTCCGTAAGGTATAGTGTAAGAATAAAGAAGTTCACCGTTGAAGCCGTAAAAAGAGTACTCGACATCTCTGCCTTCATATACCGCATATACCTCTACATTCCCCGTAATGAAGCTTAGATCCGCGCCTGCCCACTCTATAAACACAAAGCCTTCGCGTTCGGGAGCCTCGGGAGCAAGTTCAAGCGCTGAGAAACCGTAAGGCACGCTTATCTGCGCTATGATGTTCTGACGGTTGTGGTCATAGAAAGTTACCGTGTATTCGACAGGCTTATACTGCGCCGTGAAACGAAGCACTTTCCCGCCTTCTTCTACCGTCTTAAGCCATCCGTTGAAGGTATGATCCGCAAGCACGGGAATCTCTACCGTGCTTTCATCAACAGGATCAAGATAATACACGTCTTTGAACACTATCGTTTTGCTTCCGTCCGCAAACTCACCTTCACCGGCATCGAATATGTAGTCCATGGTCTCGAATACGTACATCGCATTCACAACAAGATTGCTCTGAACATTTGTGAAAGGCTTATCCCACACAACTATCTGCCCTTCCGGAGGCGTAAGCTCGGGAGCAACCGCATCTTCACCCTTCTTTACAAACTGCGTGGAAACAGTGAGACCATAAGGATCCTTGAAGATCACCACGAACGTGTCATACGATATATCCGATATTTCAAATATGGGCTCAACATCCATATTCTCGGTAACATCGATCAAATCGCTGCCCCATCCCTTGAAGGTACAAAAAGCCGTGAAGGCCTGCCCGTTTTCATCTATAAGCATCGCATACCCGTCCGGCAGGATAATATCGGCAGCATCACGATGACGCCTTACGCTTTGCGTCGCATATACAGAACCGTCATAATTCATGAAGTTTACTTCATAATATACAGGTATCACACTGCATCCTGCCGCCAATAACAAAGCTATTATTAATAGCAGCGAAAGAATGATTGTTTGTTTCTTCATAAGAATCACCTCATAGTTATACTCAAGGAGAGTCCCCCTCATACTGTCTTGTTTCATTGTACCATATCGAAAACTAAATTACAAGTATTTTATCAGAAATTTTTGATTGTTTTTTTCATTTTCCCTTCAGCTTTCCTTTTTTATTTGTTTCGCGGATACAACGTTTTCAGCCCCATCTCAGGTAACGTTATCTTTTCTGAACAACCGCCTTAAATACGCCTGCCGCTAACACCGGAGCTCTCGTTACCGAACTTTATACCTCCGTCCGCCGCCTTATACTCCGCCTCGCTTTATGCTCCGAACCGCTTTATGCTCCGAACCGCTTTATGCTCTGCCTCGCTTTATACTTCGCCTCGCCTTATACTCCGCCCGACGGAAACGAACTATCCTGTTATTTGCCTTTGCATTTTGCACATACGGTTTTTTCCCCGAAAAAACCGGCGATATTCATATTACGCGATTTTCCGTAATACTCTTAATTATGAAAACATATGACCGTAACGGATATACCTACATAAACAAAAGAAACAAAACCTTTTCAGTTTCTTACCGATCGCCGTCAGGCCGGGCAAAAAAATATACGGCAGCGGCAGCAGGACTTATCTTAATCATTGTTGTCGCCGTCTTTATCTCGGGAGCGGCAGTAAAAGAACGTGAGATCCTTTTCCCCGAAAAAAGCTTTTATGCAGTACAGATTGGCGCGTACACCACAGCCGAAACGGCACGTACCGTTTCCGACGTGATAATAAGAATGGGAGGAGCCGGGGTTGTCATCCCGGACGAAAATTACAGAGTCATCGCCGCTTTTTACGTAACGGAAGAAGAAGCTCTCTCCGTTACCGACAAACTGAAATCAAACGGTATGAATGCTTCTGTTTACGAAACCCTGCTCTCTGAATGCCGTTCGAAAGCCGAATGCAGTCTGTCGGAAAAAAATCTTGTTGAAAACTCGATGAAAACGCTCATAGGCTCCATTGAAGAAATGCTGGATCTCAGTATCCTTTTCGACAAGGGAGATTACAATAAATCCGAAGCCTCCCATATCCTGAACGAAACCGCCGAAGATATCGAAGAAAATATCGGCAAATTGTCCAAGTTTGATTTTCAGCCGGCAAATTCGGTGCGGTATTTGCTGTCGTCATGCGCGGAACTGCTTTCCGAAACCGCTTCGGACTTGACCGGCGGCAATATAAAATCGGCTTTGGCACAATGCATAGTCAACCTTTGGGAACTCTATAATACTTTCTCCGACTGACCCGGCTCATTTAAAAACCGTTTACGTCCGCACCCGCATCATACGATCATTTTTTGTCAGAAATATAAGCAGTATGATCCTTTACGCTTTTTTTCCGAACGACCGATAAACCGTCACATCTGCGCTCAATACTTTACGAACATAAACTAAGCAATAAATATCCGTATTACGGCATGTCGGCCAAGCGAAAGCCGACGAACTTTATCCGGTATGCATGCATATTACAGAGAATATATTTCATTTTATCAGAGTCTCCCCGAAAAAAAGTTTATTATCATGAAAAATACATACGGGCACGACAACACACCCGATAAATAAAAAATACAAATCGTATTTGAGCCTTAAAACGCTTGCTTTTTTGCAAATATTGCGTTACAATAAAGTGCGGTCGGGGAAAACAGAATTTTTTATCGGCTGCAGACCTGACAATAGCAATAAAGAATATGCGGGGATATGGCTCAGTTGGTAGAGCGATGCGTTCGCAATGCATAGGCCAGGGGTTCGAATCCCCTTATCTCCACCAGTCCAAACCTAAAACGAACTCCTTTTTGTGAGAATCGTTTTAGGTTTTTTTATTAAAAAAGCTACTGCCTAACAGTAGCTTAAATCATTCGCAGAAGGAGGCGACACGCGGTGCCACTCGGAGCCCTAACTTGCTGTATAAAAGCTTCCATACAACATCACCTCCTTAACACACCTAACATATTGGCACCTAATGTTTCGGTGTTTATAGTATATTCAAAATTTCTTTAATTGTCAAGGTAAACGGCGGTTTATGCCGCGAAAGCCGCTTGACGTGAGAAAGGAACGTGTTAGGCTGTTATTGCCAAAGGCAAACCAAAACCCGACTGACATCAATCAGTCGGGTTGTTGTGTTTCGCCCTTATTTGCCTTGATACACGTTCCTGAGAGGCTCGCGTCAAGTGGAACGTGGAATAAATAGCCGTTTATTGTTATTACACATACATTTCAATTTCAAATTCGTATTTTATAAGGTTTGTTCTGAACGGCACTTTATAAGAGAGTTTTACCGTTTTAGAGTAAAATAAAAAGCCCCGACGGCTTTCGTCATCGGGACTTACTTTAATCGGGGCGTTGAATTGTATTCATTTCATTACTTTACATTTCTTTTCTTTCTTTCGCTAATTCCAAAACTCTTGTAAATATTGTTTCAAAGAAAATCCGTTGTTCGTTTTCAGATAATGCCGTAATATCTGGCGTTCCGACTGTAACAATTTCGAGTTCTGTTTTCAGCATTTTTCCACCTCCTTTTTGTTTATTTTTGAGCGGTAAAAAAAATACCCCTCACTATATAGCCTCGAAAACGGCAAAAATCAACCCCCTAAATTGAAAATTTTACAAACTTTTTACAACTTGGCTTGTATTTTCTTTTAAGCGGTGCTTTGACCGATTGTCTGGCAATAAAGATTGTATACGAATTATTTAGTAAAGTGTGAGTATGCGAAAGTATACCTTTCAGTATCAAATCCGATACTTAACAGATACTTTTCCGACACTCTGTTGTAAGTAACTAAAGAAAAACGCCGCCGATATACAAATACCGACGACATACAAAAGGCGTTAAAACTCAAATAATGCCGCACGGAGAATAAGGGCGGATCGCCAAGCGGTTCAGCGGCGGCCGCCGTTGCCGTGCGCTTTTGAGTTTCGATTTTTTAATGCGTTGCTTTGTTTGTGGCGGGTGCTTGAACGGCGAGGCGAAGCCGAGCCGCTCGTTTATTCAAGCACCCGCCACAGTGCCAAATTTACTTTTTACTATGTTGTTTGCTTGAAATTCATCGATGTTTTTGATATAATTTCAATATGGATTGGTTTAATTATTACGGACTTGCCATAATGGCGGTCATTATGATACCTAATATAATTTATGCAGTAAAGCACAAAAATCAAGTGGTCGTTTATGATAACAAGGCGGCTATTATTTTTGAGCAAATCGCCAGATATGGCTGTTTTGCCTTTATGATATTCAATATTCCGTACACATATATCGGCTTTTGGTTTTCTTTTGGGAAAATATTTTACATAACCGTAAATGCAGTTTTACTTTTGGGGTATTGTATATCTTGGAGTGTGTTGCGGAATAAAAACGGTATCGTAAAAGCTCTGTTGCTTTCTATAATACCGTCATCAGTTTTTATTGTATCAAGTATACTTATTGCAAGTATTCTTTTATTTGTATTTGCCGTTATTTTTGCAGTAACGCATATTCTTATTTCAATAAAGAGCGCAAAGGCGGAAAATACGGACGAGCCGAAAATAAAAAAGAAAACGATTATTTCGGTTATAGCGGTATTATTGAGTGTGGCTTTGATTTTTGTTGGCACATTGGGCGGACTGCTTGTTTATCAAAAAAGCAATTTCGGCAAACTTAAAAATATGTCATCGTTGGATATGATTGAATATTGTTGTTCAGATAAAAACACTAAAATAAGTGTTGCATTCATTGAAAACGGTGAAATCACATATCATATTTACAGCCAAAACGGCGAAGAAACAAACATCTACGATTATGAAATCGGTTCGATTAGTAAAACTTTTGTCGGTGCATTGTGTGCAAAAGCCATAAATGAAAATAAACTAAGTTTGACAGACAGTATTGCGAAATATCTTGATTTGGGAAATGATAAATATTACCCGACAATAGAGAGACTTTTAACGCATACATCGGGTTACGCCGCTTATTATTTTGAAAGTTCTATGATTGGCAACAAATTTGCGCATATCACAAACGATTTTTACGGTATAGGTAAAGATAAAGTTCTGCATAGAGTGCAGAACATTGTGCTTGAAAATAAAGATTATCCGTTTGTATATTCTAATTTCGGCATATCGGTTTTGGGACTTGTTTTGGAGAGCATTTATAACGACAGTTTTACAAACATTATGAATGACTTTATCCGAAATGACTTGCACTTGCAAAATACGCAGGCAGCAAAACAAAACGGTAATCTCAATAAGTATTGGAAGTGGAAACAAAACGATGGTTATATTCCGGCAGGTTCAATTATTTCAAATATTGAAAGTATGGCGATTTATTTGCAATTATATATGAATAATACCATTTCATATTTGCCGATGACTTATTCCAAAATAAAAGATATAAATGCTAACCAAGCAGCCTACGAAGCAATGAATATTCGCATGGACAGCGTAGGTATGACTTGGATGTTGGACAATAAAAACGATATTATTTGGCATAACGGTGCAACTACCGATTTCAACAGTTATATAGGGTTTACTCAGGACAGGCAGCGTGGTGTTGTAATTTTAAGCAATTTGAACGCAAATGATAAAATTTCAATGACGGTAATCGGGGCAAAACTTTTGACGGAACAGTTTGATTTATAAAATTCGTTTTACGTTCCTACTTCTCCACCATAAGAAAAGCAAAGGTTTGATACAAAAGTATTGAACCTTTTTTCTTTGCATAAAAGGAGTTCTTTCCTTTCCGTAAGAAAATATCAGAGCCTTGTAGGAGTGTTTAACCGCACTTTTGCAGGGCTATTTTCCTTATATATAATAACTACGGAACGAAAGGTCTATCAACGGAACGATAGATATTGCTACGGGACGATAGGTTTTTTGATGAATTTTATAAAAAAATAAATAAAATTATAGAATTTTCATTGTTAAGTGACAAAGTTTATGCAACAAAATAACAAGTTTCGTATCTACGGGACTTGTTTTTATAAATAATTGTTGCAATCATTCTGTCAAATAACACTTGATATTATTATACTGTCCAGAGAAGCAAACTGATTGACGTTAGACTAAAAATAGGGTAAAATTAGTCCATCACTAGAAGGAGAATGGGATATGGATGAGAGAATATACTTAGACACCTATTTTTGCAGCAGGACATGCAAGTTCGCTTGCCGAAGTCGGTAATCTCCAATTTAGGGGTCGAAAAAGGAAAAACAAAGTTTGATATTTATTTGGACTCAAAAGAGCATTGCTTAATATTTAAAATCCACGATGAGGAGAAGTCTGAAAATAAGTAAAAAACTTATAGCCGTTTCCCTGTTTACCAGAGCCGGCGGCATGGATGTAGGCTTTGAACGACCCGGGATTAAGGTTGTATTTGCAAATGAGGTTATGAAAGAAGCAGCTCAGACTTATATAATGAAAAGAAAGCTATAAAACTGCTTGAAACTTTTGAATATAAACCTGAAAAATATGCCAAAAGGGTTAATCATATTTTTGAAGTACTCGGTCTTTCACTTTTTGAATGCTACGATATGACCGAGAAGCTTTATAAAGAAGTGAAAAAAATTGCAACGGAGATAAATAACTTTTTAAACGAGGGGAATTCAGATGAAAGAAAACAAATATGACGATAATATATTTTTTCAAAAATACAGTCAAATGAGTCGCTCACAGCAGGGACTAGCCGGTGCAGGAGAATGGGAAACATTGAAAAAGCTGCTGCCGGATTTTAAAGATAAGCGTGTGCTTGATTTAGGATGCGGCTATGGATGGCACTGTATTTATGCGATGGAACACGGTGCTTCTTCTGTTGTAGGTGTTGATATTTCTCATAAAATGCTCGAGGTAGCCAAAGAAAAAACACATTTTCCACAGGTTGAATATAAATGCTGTGCTATGGAAGATGTGGAATTCCCAGAGGAGAGTTTTGATGTAATATTAAGTTCACTTGCATTTCACTATGTAGCAGATTATGAGATTTTAGTAAAAAAGATATATAGAATACTGAAGTCTGGTGGTAAGCTAGTTTTTACGGTTGAACATCCTGTTTTTACTGCCTATGGAACACAAGACTGGCATTATAACGAAAAAGGAGAAATACTGCATTTTCCGGTGGATAATTATTATTATGAGGGCAAACGGACAGCTGTGTTTTTGGGAGAAAAGGTTACAAAATATCATAGAACACTGACCACATATCTAAATACACTGCTTTCAAATGGTTTTATAATAAATCAGATTGTGGAGCCACAGCCGCCGGAAAACATGATGGATATTCCGGGGATGCAGGATGAAATGCGCCGTCCCATGATGCTGATTGTATCGGCCAACAAAAAAATGGATAGATATGAGTAAAATACTTATTTGCCCTGTTTAATAATAGTCTATGAAAAATAATGGAAAGAGTAATCGGGAAGTATGGAGGCTTAATGCGAATGGAACAAGGAAGAATTCTTGTGATTACAGGTGCGCCAGGAACAGGAAAAACTACAATATCTTCTATCATTGCAAAAGAATCTGACATGGAAAAGTCTGTGCATATGCATACAGATGATTTTTATCATTATCTTAGCAAAAATGCCATTGCCCCACATTTGCCACAATCTAATGCCCAAAACTTGGTAGTGATTGAGTCCTTTTTGGAAGCCGCAAAGCGTTTTGCCCGCGGTGGATATGATGTAATTGTAGATGGCATTATCGGCCCGTGGTTTCTGGCACCATGGCTAAATATTGTTCAAGAGGGATATGAAGTAAACTACATTATTTTAAGAACTAACAAAGAGGAGACAATGAAACGGGCGATTGAACGCTCAAAATTAGATAAAGATACAAATATCGAATTAGTACAAACGATGTGGGAACAATTTTGCAATCTTGGAATATACGAGAAAAATGTCGTAGATACTACTAATTTTTCGATTAGCGATACCGTTCTTGTAGTAAAAGAAAAAATTACAAATAAAGACTGTCTGTTACATAAATGAATTCGTTTTACGTTATCACTTCTCCACCAAATCAAATGATCCGGACCTTTCGGCCTCAACCGATCGGTCCGGATTTTTTTTATCTGCATCACACTATATCTGCCGACTCGAAATATCACTCTGAAATTCAATGTATTTATGCTCGAAATATTACCTTAGAAATATCAATGTTTTATGCTCGAAATATCACTCTGATTTTTTATTCTCAATTATCCTGATCCGTTCTTTCTTTTTCTTCCTCCGCTCTTTCTTGTATCGACAGGAAAATACCCGTCAACATAAAAAAATATATTCCTTGTATTAACCGTTTCACTATACGTCTGCGGTATCCTTTCAAAAATAAACATGCATTTTCGATTTTTCACTCCCGAAATAACATTTACCCGAAACAAAAGCCTCCGCGGCATATAGCCGCGGAGGCTATAGGAAGAAGACCGGTCTATCATAATTTGACCGGAATTCAGGGAACGAATATTTTTCTTCCGACCAGAAAAATCCCGCTGTCGGAATCCCCACTCTTTCCTCGTCAATTCAGTCGGGACATTCATCTGCCCGACATGTCGTTCAACCGTTATTCTGTTATATTGTCCGATAATACAATTCTTTTACTTAAAAATCGGGAGTTTATCACGTCACGGTTTTATCGGCAGCAGACAAAACAACACGCTCTGCCTTGCTACCATATTATCATATAAAATCTATAAATACAACTGTTTTCAGCAAAATTTTTCAGACTAAACGCTTTCCGATATGAAAATACAGAAATTTTCGCCCTGTGACATAATTAATCAACAGCATTTTTTTGTTGCATGCACCGTTGCGACCTGTTTTTATGTCAGGATCCGCCCCTCCTTAGATCATATCCGCTCCGTTTACACGAAAATGATCATCGTTTTATTTATAATAAACAATTTGAATATAATTACGGATATAAGCTTTGAAGTACAGCTTTTATAGTATTATAATTACTGAAGAATACAAACCGAAAAGGGTATTTAAGCCGCAAAAAAATATTTTTTCAAAAAAATATGAAATCATTTGTCATGATAAAAGAGTAAAGTTTCAGAAAAATATCTTGACAAGCCCGTGAAGGCATGATATAGTTATAATGTATAAATACCGTAACGATATTCATATTTTATGAATAAATGCGTCAGAGCCACAGCACTTGAATATTTTACTAAATATGCAACGCGGGCTGATCGGGCAATTCATAATCGTTGCGGTTTTAAATACTAAAAAAGGAGGTAATATGGATCGCAGTTTTTTTGTAGAATTCAGCAAAACAGTAGATTTACTAAACAGCGCGGAAAGTAAAGCTCTTACGCCCATCCACAGAAACGTTATCGATAAAGGCAGTGTGCTTTCGTCGATGAAGTTCAGTGAAGGGCATGTGCTTTGCACGTTATTCAAGCTTGACAGACCTATTACTGTAGCACGTCTTGCGGCTCAATGTTCCATAATGGTCAACAATATATCCAAGCCGCTGCGCACGTTGATAGAAGGCGGTTTCGTGTCGGAAACGAAAGATACCGGAGACAGAAGAAAAAAATACATAGAAATCACGCCTCTCGGCAGGCAAACCGTATCAGATTTCGACAACATGTGCATAGACGAATCCGCCACTCATCTGCAATCGATTTTCAGTGACGATGAACTCACACGTATCCTCGAAGCGATGCAGGTTTTATGTGCGTTATGGAATAAGGAAAGGTAAAAACTCGAGGAAGTCCGGGCTTATAACGACTGCGCTCAGCACCATTTTCAAAACCAAAAATCAATCAGGAGACATTTATAAAAAAACACTTTATATATATTTGCACTGATTAATCTTGTTGTATTTGTATTAAGAGCCTGCGCAACGGAAATAAATACTGACAGAATAGCAGAAAACACTCTTAAAGAAGAAAGCTTGCTTTATAAATCCGACGAAACCGACTATACCGAGGATTTCACTGAAGAAGCCGAAATATACCGTTCTGTTATGACGGCTGTCAACGACGGGTTATTTGATGAAAGCACCGAAGTCAGCGTTATATTAGAAACGGAAGGTCAATCGCTCATTGAAAGCTGGTTTGACTACGCTTACAAATATTATGATTCTTTGAACGAATTCATACTTTCATCCGAAGGCTCGGCCATATCCGCCGAACTTGAAAAGACTCAGAACAAACTCATTAAAAAAATTGAAGCATCCGGCGTGGAGATCACTTTGGAATTCACGTACACTTCCCTGCTCAACGGAATAGCAGTAAACATGAGATTCTGTGATGTGGATTCGTTACTTGAAATAAACGGGATATAGGACATTGCCTTCTCAGAAACTTACAGCATTCCGGATATGACGATATATACTGATGACGCTCCGGAAACCGAAACGATCTATAATGTATCAAATTTCAACAACACCATGGAATTTGACGGAGAGGGAATGCTCATAGCAATAATCTATACCGGCCTTGATTATACCCACGAGGCGTTTCTGACCGATCCCTCCTGCCCCGCTCTTAACAAAGACACCATCGACACATTTATAGCGTCGACATGCGCTAATTCGTTGGCTACAAACGCAAAAAAAGATCCGCTTACAGCAGACAGCGTTTACATCAACGCGAAAATCCCGTTTGCATACGACTATGCAAACAACGATACCGACGTTATGCCTAAAGCGACTGCAAGCAACGGATATCACGGGACGCATGTTGCGGGTATAGCTGCAGGCAATTCCCCCACATTCCGCGGAGTAGCTCTCAACGCTCAGATCGCGGCAATGAAAGTATTTTCCGATTCCGCAAGCAGCGCTACAACATCTACGATACTTGCCACTCTATGCGATGCCGTTATCATTGACGCCGACGTTATAAATTTCAGCCTGGGAAGCGTTGCCGGACTTTCATACGCCGCAGACGAACTCACCAATCAGATATATCAGGCTATCGAGGACGCTAATATTCTTGTTGCAGCTTCTGCCGGCAATAGTTACAATACCGCCATGGGTTCGAATGCAGGCGACTTTCCTGTTACCGAAAACCCCGATTACGGTATTGTTTCATCCCCTTCCACATACGAAGGAGTTATTTCCGTAGCCAGCGCGAACAGCCACATTATAGAGGAAACCTATCTTAAATCCGATGAGCTTTCCTTCACATACATAAGCGCATATAACTCTTTAACGAAAACGACATATAACATTTTCGATTTCATCAATGCGGGAACATACGAACTCGTCAATATCGAAAACTACGGTTCAGCCGACGCTTATGAGAATACAGACGTGAAAGGCAAAATCGTGATCACTCAAAGAGGCGGAGGTCTGAGCTTTGAAGAAAAAGAACTTGCCGCTTACAACGCGGGCGCCGCAGGCATTATCATTTACGATAACGTCACAGGATACGGTATCAATATGGTAGTTGCTCCCGAGAACATGAAAATAGCCTGTGTTTACGTATCTAAGGAAGCAGGCGAAGCCCTTATAAATCAGAAAACAGTTACTTTTTCCGAAGAGTTTATAAAAAGCACTCCTTCTATGAGCACGTTCTCGTCATGGGGTCCCACTCCCGAGCTGCAAATTAAGCCCGAAATCACGGGGATCGGCGGATCGGTATACTCTGCCTATACGAACGGCGGATATGCTTACGCAAGCGGAACAAGTATGGCTTCTCCCTATGTAGCGGGCATTCTTGCGCTTGTAAAACAAAGCATCCAAGCAAATTACCCTTCACTTACGGATGAAGAAATTTATAACGCCGTATATCAGCGCGTAATGAGCACAGCGGACATCCTTACCGATCTCAACGGCAATTATTACCCTGTACGTCAGCAGGGTGCGGGCCTTATAAACGCTGTCTCCGCGATCGAATCCGAAGCTTACATCTACGTGCAGAATTCTTCAAAACCAAAATAGAACTCGGCGACGACAAAGAATGCAGAGGCATATACAATCTTACTTTCAGAGTAATGAATCTTTCTGCTTCACCTATAACGTATTTCGTTGATCCGATAGTGCTTGCAGACGAGGTTTCCTCAGACGGCTATACCCTCACTCAGATGGGCAAAGTCCTCGAAGGAGCCGCATACACGGTGAGAGTTGCGGAAGGCGGCAGCGCAGACGGATATTATATCACGGTCGACGCTCAGGGCTATGCAGTTGTTACAGTGCGCATCGAGCTTTCCGAAAAAGACAAAGCTTACATAACCGACAACTTCGAGTACGGAACATATGTTGAAGGATAGGTGATTTTAAGACCTTCCGACGCCGAAAAATGCACTCTGAGCATTCCCTATCTCACTTTCTTCGGCGACTGGACAAGTCTTCCCATACTTGATAGCGATATATATAATCTTGATGACACGCTTACGACCGGGACTTTCTTATATGCCTATAATTACTTTTATTATTTCGTACCCGGCAGCTACACCTTCAGCCTGCCTGACGGATATGAAAAACCCGAAGCCGATATGGATAAAGCCGCTTTGTCTTTCGACTCTTACTTTGAATATAAAAATTATGAGTCGACAGCAGCTATTTTCTTAGGCACAAGACGTAATATAACCGGCGCAACCATTGAAATCAGAAATGCAATTTCCGGAGAAGTTTACGCAATTTACGAAAGTAATACGGGTATAAGCAAATCTTATTATTCTGAAGACAATTATGTGCTTTCAGGCTATTATATCTATTTCTCTCCGTACGATCTTCATATCCCCGGCAATTCTCTTATAGAGATCAATGTGAAAGTATATGCGAATTATCTTGAAGATCCTCAGTATAAAAACAACGACACTTATTCCATGACATTCCGTGTGGACTATGAATCTCCAACCATAGAAAACGTAACTACGGAATGGGTAGACGATAAACTTATTCTTTCCTTTGACACATGGGATGAATATTATATTCAGTGTGCAACCATGGCGGCAATAAACATGAGTAATTGGGAAAAGAATCTCGGCGCAAAATACGGAATTGTTAACAATTATGCGGTTTACTTCCCTGCTATGTCAAACGGATTCAAATATCCTTTCATTCCGGCTTATACAGACAAAGGTGAAACGGCTTCTTTCATATTCGATATAACAAGCATTTATTACGAATATCTGAGCAATCCGGATGCATATACTTATGCAATAACCGTATACGATTATGCACTGAACCCCGTAACATATTGTCTGGATCTGAGCAATCTCGGTAAAATTGAGGCGTTCGAATTAGACAGAACCGAAATAACCCTCGATATAAACGAATATACCGAACTTGTTCCTCTGTTTACTCCGAATGAAAACGTCAACAAGGACGTTACCTTGAGCGTAGACAATCCGGAAGTCATCAGTCTTGAAAACGGCAGGATCCTTGCTCTCAGCGCTGGTACGGCCACAGTGACAGCCGTCACCGCAAACGGAGAATTATCCGCTCAATGCGTTGTTACGGTGACTCAGAACTTTGCCTCTCCCTATTATGCGGAAACCATTACTTTGGATACGGAATCCTTGTCTCTTGTGGAAAACTCATCTTATACCCTGACAATAGTGTCTGTCGAACCGTGGTATACTACGAACAAAAACGTGCTCTTTGCCTCTTCAGACGAATCTGTTGCAACAGTCGACGAAAACGGTAAGATCACGGGTATTTCCGAAGGTAATGCCATTATAACCGTTTCGGCGGCAGACGGAGGCGGCGCTCAGGCTTTGTGCAACGTTCAGGTCACTTCCGGTTACTCCGAATTCACCATTGAAGGGACTATACTTAAGGCATATTCCGGAAATGCAGCCGTAGTCGTTGTTCCGGAGGAAGTTACAGATATCGGTACGGTTTTCATGAACAATACCTATATTCAAAAGGTCATTCTTCCCGAAGGGATAACACAGCTTGCAAATTACGCATTTTATAATTGTACCAATCTCGCGGAAATCAACATTCCGGCAAACGTCACCACCATCGGAAATTACTGTTTCGATTACTGCGGATCACTTTCAACTGTAATTTTTGAAGGAACCGCGCTTACAAGCATAGGAAATTATTCTTTTGCATTTACAACATCTCTGAAAGCTATAGACCTCCCCGAAGGACTGACCACAATAAATACCGCCGCATTTAATGCGTCGGGTATTGAAGAAATCGTTATGCCCTCCACACTGTCCGTCATCGGAGACGGTGCTTTTTATTACGCTTTGGCTCTCCGCTCCGTGACTTTTAACGAAGGGCTGGAAAATATATGCAGAGAAGCCTTTTACGGCTGTTCATCCCTTAAAGAAATCATCATTCCGGATTCGGTGACTTCAATCAGCAGATATTCCGTTACATCAGCCGGATCAACTTCGAGTAACTATTATACCTTCGCTTACTGCACCTCTCTTGAACGTGTGGTGCTAGGCAGCAACGTCACCAAGATCGGAAAATACACATTCTACGGATGCTCTTCTCTTAAGGAAATCGAATGGGGCGGAGTTACCGCATTATACGGCTACGCTTTTGCCGCTTGCGGATTTGAAGAACTTACCCTTCCTGAACAGATTACATCTTTTAATATTTATGCTTTTGCCGACAATGTAAACCTTAAGAAAGTGTACTATTATTCTTCTGTAAGCCAGAATTACTTGTTTGCAAATTGCACTTCCCTTGAAACTGTTGCAATAAAAACGGATCAGGCATTTACGTTCTCTTCTACTACTTTCTCGGGATGCACTTCTCTCGCGGCATTTTACGTTGATGAAAACAATGCTTCGTTCACGGTCATAGATAATTTCCTCGTCAGGACAGATACCATGGAAGCCACTGCAATACCGGGCATTTTACTGACTCAAGAAGTTGTCACCATCCCCGAAGGAATCACGACCTTCCCTGCAGTATTCCAAAATGATACGGCATTAAAAACGGTTTACCTTCCTTCTACCATAACCTCTTTACCATCAAGTGCATTTTCAAATTGTTCTTCACTCGAAAATGTTATTTTCGCAGACAATTGCGCACTGACTTCATTGCCAACCTATACTTTCAGAAATTGCTCGGCTTTAACCAAAATATCATTACCTGATAATCTTGAAACTTTGGGCAATTATGTATTTTATGGTTGTACCGCGCTTACGGAGGTAGAATTTCCGAACAGCATTTTATCAATAGGCAACTATGTATTTTCTGGTTGTACCGCGCTTGCAGAGATCGAATTCCCGGATAGTCTTTTATCTATAGGCAATTATGTATTCCAAAATTGTTCTTCACTGAAGAAAGTCTATTTCTCCGAGAATCTTGCATCTATCGGTTCTTATGCATTCAATAAATGTTCTTCTCTTACGGAAGTAAAATTACCGGAAAGCCTTACTTCAATAGGCAGCAATGCATTCTCCGGCTGTACATCTCTTGAGGTAATAAATTTGCCTGACAATTTTTCTTCCATAAGCGACTATGCATTCTCTCAATGTACATCTTTAAAGGAAATAGATTTCCCCGAAAATGTTGTTTCAATAGGAAAATACACCTTCCAACAGTGCTCTTCGCTTCAGAACATATCTATTTCCGAAGGACTTGTTTCAATAGGCAACTATGCATTTTATCAATGCTCTTCACTTAATGAGATCTCTTTATCCGATTCCGTAAACTCTATCGGAACAGGTGCATTTAAAGATTGTGTTGAACTTAAATCACTCAAACTCCCGGCCTCACTGACAAATGTGCCGGCAAGTATTATTTCTGATACTTTAATTGAAAGAATCACTATTCCCGCCTCTGTAACCTCAATCAATACAACTGCATTTTCCAAGGCTTACAAGCTCAGAGAATTTATTGTGGAAGAAGGCAATGAGAATTTCTCGGTGCGCGACGGTATTTTATTCAGCAGCGAAACTCCTTATATACTTCCTAACGTGTTTTGCGGCGATGACGAAACCTGGACCGTTCCCGAATATATCACCTCCTTACCTTCACAGTTCTTTGCATATAAAACTGCGGGAACCGTAGTGATACCTTCAACTGTCACCGAAATGGTCTCTTCTTACCTTTTCAAAAACAGTCGTATCAAAGAAGTAATCATAGAAACACCGTTTACCGAAATACATTCATACATGTACAATTATTCGCATCTGGAAAAAATAGTGTTGCCTGATTTGGTAACATATATAGGAGCCTATGCATTCAACGGCTGTTCAAACCTGAAGGAAATCATCATTCCGGTAATAAGTAACTTACCTGGATAATACTGCCTTTAGTGAATGCTCTTCGCTTGTCCGTTTGGAAATACAATCTTCATCTGTCGACTTGAACGCACTTTTCAGTATTCAATCGTTATATGAATCAGTATTCGGTTATTACGACACATTGATTAAAAAACTGTCATGGACTTCATCCCTTGAAACTTTGATAATAGCCGGAAACGATTACTTTACCGTGGTCGACAATGTGCTTTATACAAAAGATATGAAGACGCTCGTGCTCTATCCCGGAGGAATTGCACAAAATGAATTTACGGTACCTGAAGGAGTTACGAGGATCGAAGCCCTCGCCTTCAGAGAAAACGATAACCTTACAAAAGTTATCCTTCCCGAATCGCTTGTTTCCATCGGTCACACGGCCCTCTATTCATGCGCCAACCTTAAAACCTTTGAGTTCAGATCATACAATGCTCCTTTATTGGAACATTACGTAAATGATGATTTTTATCAATATAGCATATTTACCGACAAATTCCTGACCAACATCTCTGATGCAGACGGGTCTTTGGAAATGATCAGACCTTCAAACGGAAAAGGTTACGACAGCAAATATTATCTGACTTATTTCGGCACCGTACAGCTTTCCGAAGAAGTTTACGAACCCGCAGCAAAAGAACTCGCTGCAACCATTCTCAACACACAGGTATTCTCCCTCGACGATTCCGACAACATCGCTCAGCTCCGTGCTGCTTACGACGCTTTGAGCGACGCTCAGAAAGCGCACATGGGAAGCGAAGTACTTGCAAAACTTACCGAGCTTGAAAATTCGATCGCTCTCCTTGTTTCTCAGGCCGCCGATCTTTCTGCCGCCAACGTGATCAACGACGCCATCGATATCTATTTCAACTCTCAGTACCCTTCCGCTCAGGATATGCTTGATGCAATCGAAAAAATCATGACGGATTATGACGCCCTCACGGAAAACCAGAAAGGTTACGTGAATTACAACGTCATCCTTTACGGTTATGACCTTGCTGAAGCAAATATCGTCAGCGAAGCTATAGCTGTGTTGTCAGCCGGATCAGACAAAACCGACATTGAAAATGTCCGTGCCGCTTACGAAGCTCTTAACGACGCTCAGAAAGCGCACATGGGAAGCGAAGTACTTGCAAAACTTACCGAGCTTGAAAATTCGATCGCTCTCCTTGTTTCTCAGGCCGCCGATCTTTCTGCCGCCAACGTGATCAACGACGCCATCGATATCTATTTCAACTCTCAGTACCCTTCCGCTCAGGATATGCTTGATGCAATCGAAAAAATCATGACGGATTATGACGCCCTCACGGAAAACCAGAAAGGTTACGTGAATTACAACGTCATCCTTTACGGTTATGACCTTGCTGAAGCAAATATCGTCAGCGAAGCTATAGCTGTGTTGTCAGCCGGATCAGACAAAACCGACATTGAAAATGTCCGTGCCGCTTACGAAGCTCTTAACGACACTCAAAAAGCCCTCGTGAATAACTACAGCGACCTTCTCACCGCAGAATACAATATGCTGCAGTCTGCTTACGACGAGGGTCTCAAAACCGCCGAAGACGCCGAAAAAGCCGCTCAGGAAGCTCAGGAGGAAATCGACGACCTGAAAGAACAGCTCCGTACATCAATTATAAGCTGTCAGAGTGAGTCAGATGCCTTCAGCATTACGGCAGTATTGCTGCTTGCAGTTGCCTGTGCAGTTCTGATCATAATAAAAAAGAAAAACAAAATCAGCAATAAATAAAAAGCATTACCAATTTAAAAAGCATTTTATATGCTTCCTCCTTGAAGCGGAAGGGAAACCTTCCGCTTTTTATATTGCCTCCCGACTTTCTTGAGTACGTTTTCATGCCGCGTTTCCGAAGCCGGATAAACACATCAGCTTTTCTCTCTGCGACTCGGTTGCCTACACCTCCGCCGCTCTTCGTTTCGATCACGCCCGTAGCTGTAACGTTTCCGTTTGTACGAAAATGCTCCTTCTACCGCCGTTTACCGCACTATACCGTTTCCTCTTATCCGGGAAAAATTGCTCCGACTGCCGCTCTGACGAATAAAAAAAACGGAAAAAGGAACTTACCTTTTCCGTCTTTTTTCAGCTGAAAAGTCTTATTTATTCTCGTTGTACATTGCGGCAAAAAGTGCGCCTGCCAGATTCAGCCCTTTGCCGGATATTATGTCGTATGATGCACCTTGTTTCTCTGTCAGTTCACTGAGATATTTTTCAAACTTCTGTCTGTAGCCGTGCAGCTTATAGAATGTGGAGCCTTCAGCCACTATCCCGAAAGACTTTTTTTCGCTTTCTATATATCTGTGTGCCGCTGCCGCTATAATACACGCACATAATTTCGCCGCTCTTGATATTATACTCTCTGCAATATCATATGCGGTTTCGAGGTCTTTGTCATTTCTGAACAGCGACGCAATCGTCCCCACCGACTCCGGATCCGCTGCAAACTCGCTCAGATCCCTTGTCGTTATGAGCGGAAATTTATCTTCCGTGATCCTTACCGTAAAAAGGCCTTCCTTCCCCGCGCAAATCAGCGTTTCTGCAGCTATGCTGCCGAGATACCTCCCCGACGTCATTTTCTCGAATCGGTATTTCCCGGGATTCACCGTATTTCTTTCTATCCTTTCGTCTATTATTCCTGCCGGTACCCCTGAAAAATTCCCCGCCTCTATATTGACTATCATCCTTCCTTCACCGCCGCCTGCCTTGACGATCCTTTCTCTCTCTTCCTCGTAACAGATATTCACTCCTGTCCCGTATATAAAGCCGAGACAGCCTTCATGCCGCGGATCCCGGTTTACTCCCTTTCCTCCAAGCAGAGTTGCCACCGTGTCGTTGAGAATGGTCACTTTCCTTTCTCCGCCTGCCGCCTCAAGCAGACTCTTCCCTACCATTCTGCCTTCGGCTTCCTTGCATTTTATTTCCTTCGTGAATTGTATCAATCTGCCGTCGGCGTTCTTTTCCATTTCTACAGGGTACGAAAAACAAAATCCTATGTCCCTCGCCTGACTGAGAGCCTCTTTCATGTGACCCGCCAGCGTACCGTAAAACTCCTTAGCCGTAACTTCTCCGGTTATCCCCGGCATCATCGCTTCCCCGGTAACCTTAATCTCTGCGCCTTTGTCGCTCAGCCACGCTACACCGCATCTGAAATTGCTCCCTCCGGCATCGGCTACTACGTATTTCTTATCCTTCACGGGTACAAAATCCGCCGACAAATATGAAGGCAGCATCGCCAGACTCTTTTCCCGACCCTTTAAGCCCTCCTCCATCTCGTCGATAAAATTCCCGATTATCCTGCCGCTGTCTGCAACATCAGGATGAACCCCGTACTTCAGAACAAATTCCTTCGTTTTTTTATCCATTTCCTTTCTCCCTTTCGGCCCTTTTCCTTTTCTTTACGTTCTCCGATAAACTTACCGTCCGCGTGAGCACAAAATCTCTGTTTTCACCTTTGCGCACGTTGTATTTCGAAAGCAACTCCTTCAGCGTCAGTCCGCTGCTGTCCACTATATACTTCAGCGTCAGAAGACTCACCCTCGCGTCCTCATCGGAAGCGTGCGGAGAAAATTCGACCCCTATATCTTCAGCTATCTTATTGAGCGCTCGTACCTCCTTGTCTCCCTTATATAGCTTATATAACAGCTGTGAACATATAAACGTAAAATCCACCGAAGGCAGCTTGTATTTCTTGCATGCCGCATTTAGCATGTGTACGTCGCTTTCAACGGCATGCCCCACGACAGTATACTCCCTGTTTTCCAGAAGCGCCTTTACTTCGGGATATATCCCCGTGAAATCAGGCGACCTGAGCAATAATTCTTCGTCCAGATGCAGATCGATCCCTATATTTTTTCTTGTTCCGTTGAGATCATACTTGGTTTTCGGGTTGCACCAGATATTCCGCTGACTCAATATATTGAAATCTTCGTCTGCAGTGACTATCCCTATACTGCATATACTGTATGCGCGGTATCCGTTTGCCGCCTCGATGTCAAAAGCCAGATACTTAACGCCATCCGCCATCTTCCCTTTTGTTCCTCCCTCTTCCACGTATCCTCACTTACAAAAAAGCCGCAAAAGCTTTGCTCTTACGGCTCTCGTCTTTTCGTTACTTAGCGTATTCCACACTTCGGGTCTCCCTTATAACGTTGACTTTTATCTGTCCGGGATACTCCATCTCTTTTTCTATACGCTTGGCTATATCTTTCGCCAATAACGCCGTGCCGGGATCATTGATCACCTCAGGCTTGACTATTACCCTTATCTCTCTGCCCGCCTGCAACGCGTACACCTTCTGAACACCGTTGAATCCGTTAGCTATTCCCTCAAGCTTCTCAAGCCGCTTGACATAATTCTCTATCGTCTCGCGTCTTGCCCCGGGCCTCGCTCCGCTTACCGCGTCGGCAGCGGCTACAAGCACAGCCTCTATTGACACGGCTTCCACATCTCCGTGATGCGACATTATTGCGTTTACCACGTCCTTGCTCTCTTTGTACTTGCGCGCAAGATCCGCTCCTATCTGCACGTGCGATCCTTCCATGTCCTGATCGACCGCCTTGCCTATATCATGGAGAAGTCCCGCTCTCTTTGCAAGCGCTACGTCTACTCCGAGCTCTGCCGCCATCATCCCCGCAATATATGAAACTTCTATGGAATGGTTAAGCACGTTCTGACCGTAACTGGTACGGAATTTCAGCCTGCCGAGCAGCTTGATGAGCTCAGGATGAAGCCCGAATACGCCCGTGTCAAAACACGCACTGTCTCCGGCTTCCTTGATGGTCACCTCCATCTCCTTCTTTACCTTCTCAGCCATCTCCTCTATCCGCGCAGGATGAATACGACCGTCTGTTATGAGCTTCTCTATAGTTATACGGGCTATCTGCCTCCTCACCGGATCAAAACCTGATATAATTACCACTTCAGGCGTATCGTCTATTATGAGATCCACCCCGGTAGCGTTTTCGAGCGCCCTTATGTTGCGCCCCTCACGCCCTATCAGCCTGCCCTTCATATCGTCATTGGGAAGAGGTATCGCCGTTATCGTGACCTCCGATACCTGATCCGCAGCGCACCTCTGTATCGCACTGCTGATTATCTCCCTCGCCTTCTTCTCCCCGTTTTCTCGGGCTTCCTGCTCTATCCCCCTTACCGTCGCTACCGCGTCTCGCCTCGCTTCGGCTATTATCGACTCCACCAAAGTCTCTCGCGCTTCTTCCTTCGTCATGCCGGATACCCTCTCCAGCTCCGCACTTATCTTCTCGGTGTACTTCTCTAATTCCGCCTGCTTCCGCGCTATCTCCCCCTGCTGCTCCTGCAGACTCTTTGAAAGCGCCTCCTGCTGCTCCTGCCTTTTGAGCAGCGCATCCTCCTTCTTGTCCAGGGTACCTTCTCTCTGTATCAGTCTGTCTTCCTGCTTGGTAAGCTCCCTGTTCCTCTCCTTAGTCTCCTTTTCAAACTCCGTTTTCTGTTTTAAAATCTCTTCCTTGGCCTCAAGTATAGCCTCTTTTTTCAATGTCTTAGCTTCGACTTTAGCTTCATCAATTATAGTATTCGCCTGATTCTTTGCACTGTTGATCCTCTTCGCAAGTATTTGCTTGTCAACAAGGAAAAAAATTCCCGCGCCTAAACCGATGCCCACTACAGCCGCTACTACGATAAGCCACCAATCAACGGCAGCTTCGCCCGCAAATAGGCCGAGCATCTTTAACAACATATAACCTCCGTTTATTACGAAACGCTTCAAAGTTACTTCAGAGCTTCCCTTTAAGCGCGCGGCAATCCCCGACTGCCGCATTTTTTATTATACGCCGTACCCCTCCGTCGACTTCCTCTGCGTCTACCGATAAGTTAATTTTTTTCAGGGCATACAACCCCACTTTCTTGTACCATTGTAACGTATTTATTGATTTTTGTCAATGCTTTTCAAGTGAAACCCTGTATTTGTTAAAAAATACTGTTTCCCCGCACTTACCGTATTCCTCCGCTCTTTCGTCCTCTTTCGGTCGCTCTTCCCTTCCGCCTTACCGCACGGTTTTCGTTTTTTACAATGCATGGACGATACGTCCCCCGCTTATGAACTCTGAGCCTGTACCCGTATTATTTTATATTATTTCCTTATCCCGAACATGTATAAGCGGCAGATCGCTTTTACTCAGCTTCCCTGCATAATTTTTCTGAAGCCTGTTGCAAAAAAAAGATGTTTGTGCTATAATATCTTAGAGTACCCGACGAGTGTATGGAACTGATGAAAAAGAAAAAAAGAAATTTTACCTTCAAGTTTTTCCGGCTCATTGCCGGAGTGTTTTTACCGCATATAAAATTCGTGACGGAATGTGAAAAACCGGAAAGCCCCTGCATATTCGTCAGTAACCACGCACGCATATACGGGCCTATAAGCTGGCAGCTTTATTCTATCGAGAATATCGCCATCTGGACGGCTTACGACGTGATCTTTTACCCCGAAGCCAAAGAATATATGTACAGCTATATAATGCATGCGGAAAACAAAAAACCGCGATTTTTCTACCGTTTCGTTGCGACGGCAGGAGGAAAGATACTTACCTCTCTCATGAGCTCTGTCGATACCATCCCGGTGTATATGGGAAGCAGAAAAATCATCGAAACTCTCAATATGAGCGTGCAGGCACTCGAAAACGGCGTCAGCATTGCCATCATGCCCGAAAAGGAAAATAAACGCGACAATGACTATATTTTCGGTTTCTTTGACGGTTTTGTTTACGTGGCAAAAAAATATTACGAAAAAACCGGGAAAAAAATAGCCTTTTATCCCTCTTACCTTTGCGTACAGCATAAAACGCTGACTGCAGGCAAACCGATATACTATGATCCCGCACTTTCCAACGCGGAAACAGCGGAAAAAATCCGTGCGGCAATTTACGACATAGCAATGAGACAGCCGCCTCACCGTCCTGTTCCGTTCTCGGACGCGCCCTCGGTAAGCCCCGAAGAAAAAGCGTGACCTGCAGTTGCTCATTTAAAAAGTCTGCCGCTTTTATTTTCCGAAGGCAAACTCCCGCTTTCGTCAAATTTTTAAATCAAGACCCCGTGCTCTATGAGAACGGGGTCTTTCAATATATTCAGCCGTACAACGCTTACAAGATCCTGACGGAGTCGTATGTATCCTCCTCGAATACGGCATTATAAAAGGCGATCAATCCGGGAAGCATGTTTTCGTAATCCTTTATCGCGATCGTTTCGCAAGCCGAATGCATTGCAAGCGAAGCGATCCCCATATCCACGCTCCTGACCGAAAGATGCGAACTGCTTATCTTTCCGAGAGTACTGCCTGAAGTCCCGTCTGAGCGGTTGTAAAAATCCTGCACCGCCACTCCGGCGTTTTTGAAGACCTGCTTTATCACCGAACAGCTCACGCCGTCCCCAGTGTACGATTGATTCGCGTGCCGCTTAATTGTCACGCCCTTTCCCATGTAACACTTATTTGTCGGATCGCTTTTTTCCGGTCTGTTAGGGTGGATGGCGTGCGAATTGTCAAGACTCAGCATGAAGCTGTCGCACAGAGCGGCTTCGAGAGAAAACTTCCCGGACGCTTCGTTTATCCTTCTGACCGTATCGTAAAGGAAAGTGCTGTCCGCACCCTGTTTTGTGGCGGATCCTATTTCTTCGTTGTCAAAAATGGCCGCGACAGCCGTCGCCCGCGGTCTGCAAGCCGCCAAAGCCTCTATACTTGCCAATACGCTGGATAAATTATCTATCCTGGGCGAACACAGCAACTCATTTTCGACGCCGGCCTCAAACGGTTTTTCATCGCTTGCGAAAAACAAGTCGTAATCGAGTATTTCCTTGCCTTCCGCCTCTGTACCCCTGACTATTTCCTTTATGATATCCTTTTTGGGATCCAACGACGCCAAGGGTATCATATCCGTCTGAGGGTTGAGTGAAAGCGATTTATTCGCTTCACGGTTGAGGTGTATCGCCAGACTCGGTATCACCACATCAAACGAGGCGGTGACGACCTGTGCGCACACCTTCCCTTTCTCTTCGTCGTAATACACTACTCTGCCTGCCGGTTTCAGGGGTCTGTCAAGGTAGCTGTAAAACAAGCCTCCGCCGTACACTTCGCTGTTCAGAGTAAGGTACTCGCCGCCCATCGACGGACTCCCTTTGAGTTTGAAAGCGGGAGAGTCGCTGTGAGAGGCGATTATATTGAAACCCTTCTCCCCGGCTACGAAGGCTATCAGCGACGATCCGTCCTTCACCACGTAATACTTTCCTCCGGCTGCGATTTCCCACTTCTTGTTTTCGGCAATACGGACAAAACCTTGTCCTTCAAGTATCTCCGCACAATTCCTGATTGCATGATACGGAGTATATGATGCGGCTAAAAAGTCCTTTAAACTATACATAGTCTCTCCTATTTTTCAAAAGTTTTTCTGAATGTTTCTTCTATAACAAGATTTATCTTCGCTGCAGCAGCAGGATTATCGAGAATAAATTTATACGATATCCCCGGAGATGAAAATTCCACGCTTTCACCGTATTTCATATTCAAAGTGGGTCTGTCGGCGTTGGCAAAGCTCAGTCTTACGCTTCGTCCCTCCATCGATCCGGTATAAACAAAGTTTTCGGAGTCATGTTCAAAGTGACCCTTTCCCGCATCCTTATAGCCCTTGTCGATGGCTCTCATGATTTTTAAAGTGCACGTTCCCTTGAGCTCGTATACCGACTTTTCAATTTGTTCGGCAGTGAAAGCTCTTTCATAGGCGTACCAGTCGGGAATACTGTCCACAGTCTTTTTGCGCTCTCCCATCAGCACACCGTATCTCCCGAGAGACCACGATGCAGAACAATTCTTACACTTAAGCTCATTTTTATTTGCTATGACCGTATATTCCTTCCCGCACTCGGGACATTGATATAAAACGTTTACATAAGGTGCGGCGTTGCCCTTGATCTCTATCTTGCGCGCTCGCTGAAATTCACATTCGTCGTAATCCAAAGCCTTCAGAAGCTGCCCGTACATTGCCTCATCATCCATATAATCCACGTCATCGGCAGAAAAAAGATTTGTCAGCCTTACCTCGGCTCTTCCTCCGCGAGAGTTTCTTGCCGCAAGCGGTTTATCGGTATAAGTGCCCGATATATTCATGGCTACCACAGGCACACGCATTACCTTTATAAGTTTTATCACGTTCCTCGATATATACCCTCTCCGACCATCCGGCGAAGTCTTCCCCTCCGGAAAAAGCGCAACAACGCCTCCCGACTTGAAAACAGTCCTCATCCTCATTACGGCTTCCACGTCCACGGTAAACATCCTCCGCGGTATTGCACCCATCATCTTCATAAGAAATGACTTCTGCGAAAAATCTTCTGCATTGACCACAAAATTGAGCCGCTGAGGCGCCATGACGGCAGAAGCTATCATATGATCTTCGGCAGAAGGATGATTGATGACAATCAAATACGGCGGCTTGATTCTTTCATACCCTTCGCTTATGACTTTCAGCTTCATTTTGTCAGCCTTAGGCTTAAATGAAAACACCGTCAACAGCGTACTTAATATTTCACTCGGTAAAGTCTGCTTATAATATTTCATACCTTTATTGTAACAAATCCTTTTCCTAATTGCAAGTATTATCCTCGAGAAAATTTATCGATTTACCACGATTAAAGCCGGAGCTGGTCTTCGTCCCGGCAAAACCCCGGCGCATTGTCAGGCACTTATTTCATCAGACTTTTTATAAATCCGACAAACAAAGGATGTGGCTTGTTCGGCCTGCTCTTGAACTCGGGATGAAATTGCACACCGATATAAAACTTCCTGTCGGGGAGCTCAAAAGCTTCAACAAGTTTTCCGTCAGGTCTGAGTCCGCAAAATACCGCACCATGACTCTCGAAAGCTTCCCTGTAATCGTTGTTGAACTCCCAGCGATGACGGTGTCTTTCGCTTATTTCCTTTTCTCTATAGCACCTCTCCATCAGCGTGCCCGGAGTCACTGCACAAGGATATGCTCCCAATCTCATGGTCCCGCCTTTGACCACATGCTTCTGATCGGGCATAAGATCGATCACGGGATGCCCGGTCTCCGGATCAAACTCGCTTGAATTGGCGTCACGGTAATTGAGAACGTTCCTCGCAAATTCTATCGCCGCTACCTGCATCCCCAAACATATTCCGAAATAACTCTTGTTTGTACGGCGGGCGTAACCGGCTGCGCATATCTTGCCTTCTATACCCCTGTTGCCGAATCCGCCGGGTATCAGTATACCGTCACAATTACCGAGCTTTTCCTCTACGTTTTCAGGCGTTATATCCTCGCTCTGCACCCACTCTATCTTTACATGTATTCCGTTATATATACCCGCATGAAGCAATGCTTCTGCTATTGAAAGATAAGCGTCGTGCAGCTGCACATACTTCCCCACTATCGCAACCGTCACGCTCCCCTTTCTGTTGTGCGCCCTCTCAAGCATGTCTTTCCACTCGCTGAGATCTATGGTATTTTCGGGAAGCCCGAGCTTGCGGCATACTATAGTGCTGAAATTCTCTTCTTCAAGCATTATCGGAGCTTCGTAAAGCAGCTTTACGTTTTTGTTTTCTATCACGCATTGCTTGTCCACATTGCAAAACGCGGATATTTTGTCCTTTACGGATTCGGGTATGGATGTGTCGCTCCTTGTAACTATTATATCGGGAAAAATTCCAAGAGAATTGAGCTCTTTTACAGAATGCTGAGTCGGTTTTGACTTGTATTCCTGACTCGAACTGAGATACGGCACAAGCGTCACGTGTATATACAGACAGTTGTTCCTCCCCACTTCCCTCGCTATCTGCCTTATTGCTTCAATAAAAGGAAGACTTTCGATATCGCCCGTGGTACCGCCTATCTCGGTAATTATGACGTCCGCCGTTGCTGTTTTGCCTACATTATATATGAATCTTTTGATTTCGTTGGTTATGTGAGGTATGACCTGTACCGTACGGCCTAAATAAGCACCTTCCCTCTCCATGCGAAGCACGTTGTCATAAACCTTTCCGGTGGTAAGATTACTGTACCGGTTCAGATTCTCGTCAATAAATCTTTCGTAATGACCGAGATCGAGATCCGTTTCCACGCCGTCCTCGGTAACATACACTTCACCGTGTTCATAAGGACTCATAGTGCCGGGATCCACGTTGATATACGGATCGAGTTTCTGAGATATGACCCTGTATCCGCGAGCCTTGAGCAATCTTCCGAGAGATGCCGCCGTTATCCCTTTGCCCAACCCGGATACTACACCGCCTGTCACAAAAATATACTTCATAATCACTCCTCACAAAAAAAACGGACGCAAACCCATTAAACCCAAAAGGTTTTTTTTTATTTGCATCCTGAAAATTCTTTCTGCTTTCTGAGCACCGCTCCCAAAGCTATTACCTATATATTTTATATCAACTCACCGATAATGTCAATGATTTTTGCGACTAATCTCGTCATTTTTTTCTTCGTCCTTTTCTATTTTAAGTCTGACTCTGTTTTTGCTGCCGATACTAAAAGGTCGGGTGTCAAGTTTATACACCGAACTTTTTGTCAGAGCGTCCTTTCTGTCCTCGGGGATATCCGGAGCGAAAGGCGCGAGGTAGGGAGTATTATAGGCGTTCAGACTTGCCATATATGCAAGCAGGGCGATACCGGCAGCCAGTATCCCGAAAACCCCGAGTATCCCGCCTATTACGGTAATGACCAATCTCGTAAGGGTAAAAAGAAGAGTATTGTCGGGAAGCGTGTACAGTCCTATTCCCGAAAGCGCGCCTATCATCACTGCCGGCGCACCCAGAAGTCCAGCGCTTACGGCTGCGTCACCCAGTACCACCGCCCCGACTACGCTCAGTGCAAGTCCTGCAAACCGCGGCATTCTGAAATTGGCTTCTCTCAAAATGTCAAATATTATCAGCACCAGTATCATTTCAGACAAGGGCGAAAAAGGAATATTTTTCGTGGCGTTGATTATCGTTATCAGAAAGGTGAGAGGTATTATCTGATAATTGTACATCTGCAATGATACGTATAATCCCGGTATCAGCACCGAAGCAAGCACGGATATCAGTCTTATATATCTGGACATCGTGGCGGTTTCGTTTGATATATAATAATCTTCTGCTGTCTGAAGATCCTCGATGAACATATACGGCAGCGTAAGCACAATGGGACTTCCGTCCACAACAACGGCGATCCTGCCTTCAAGCATCTTCCCGACAACTATGTCGGGCTTTTCCACGCTCCCCACCATTTTGAACAAAGACGTTTTGCTTTTATCGAGAAAACGCGCTATATAACTGCTGTCGAGTATACCGTCCGTATCGATCACGGAAAGACGCCGTATCACGGTGTCCACATTGGTTTTGTCCGCCACTCCCTCTATATAACACACGGCAACTTTTGTCTGCGTATACTTCCCCACGTTCAGCGATTCCTGTTTGAAATGTTCTGTTTTGAGCCTTTTTCTGATAAGATTGATATTAGTGCGCAAATTCTCCACAAAACCTTCGCGCGGACCTTTCGTCACACCGCTCGTCGGCGGTTCGGATATGCTTCTGCCGTCCGGGACCTGTGTGTCCAGAACTATCGCGTCTTCGTATCCTCCGATAAAAAGCAATGAAAACCCGGCAAGCAATTTGTCCGTCATTTCACCGTAACGGCTCTCCTTCTCCGCCCCGATAAGAAATACGTTGTCTTTTATGATATCGTCGGGACAAGCTGCCTCTCTGTCAAGCAATATTATCGCGTGCGCCACAAAATCGGAAAGCCTGTCGGAATTTGCGACTCCGTCCAGCCATACTATGCTTATTTTATTTCCGCCGGCCTGAAGCTCTCTTATCCTGAAATCCTCGTCACTGCCGAAATCTTTAAAGATCCTGTCTGCGTTACTCATATATACCCCGCTGTAATATAGTCTGTACTTTTTCTTCTTAGTGTATTTACTCGATGAAGCAAAAAATTTTTCGTAATTTTTCCAGCGCCTTGAAATATAAACAAAAATGAGTTATAATCTTATTGTAACAAAAAAAATTTTTTATATGCGGAGAGTTTTCACATTCAAACTTCGCAAAGGAGAAACATGAAATACGTACCAGAACCATTCAGGATCAAATCAGTAGAACCCATTAAAATGCTCACTCGAGAGCAAAGAGAAGAAAAAATCAAAGCAGCGCACTACAACGTGTTCTATCTCGACAGCCCCGACGTCTATATCGACCTCCTTACGGACAGCGGAACCAACGCTATGAGCTCCGATCAGTGGGCGGGCGTAATGATGGGAGATGAAAGTTATGCAGGAGCGACAAGTTACCGTCGTCTGCAGGAAGTCGCACAGCGTATCACGGGATATCCCTACATACAGATCGTTCATCAGGGAAGAGCAGCGGAGAAGGTGCTTTTGCCCTTGCTTCTCGGTCCCGGTAAATTTGCTATCGCTAACATGCATTTCGATACCACGCGTGCACACGTAGAACTTGCAGGTGCGCGCGCTATAGACTGTGTATGTCCCGAAGCGCTTGACACCACTCTGATCGCCGATTTCAAAGGCAATATGGACAACGAACGTCTTGAAAAACTCATTCTCGAACATGGAGCGGAAAATATCGGCGTCATTATCACGACCATAACCAACAACAGCGCCGGCGGTCAGCCCGTATCCATCGCCAACATTCGTGAAACTGCCGCTATAGCCCATAAATACCATATTCCTTACATGCTTGACGCCGCACGTTTTGCCGAAAACGCTTACTTCATCAAGCTGCGTGAACCGGAATACAAAAATTCTTCGATAGCTGAGATAGTCAGGGCTGAGTTTTCCTATGCCGATCTGTTCACGATGAGCTGCAAAAAGGACGCGATAGTCAATATGGGCGGACTTGTCGGTATCAAGGAAAACGCAGAACTGTTTCAGGCAGTGAAATCACGTTGTATTTCCTTCGAAGGCTTCATAACTTACGGCGGAATGAGCGGCAGAGATATAGAAGCCCTGGCGATAGGACTCGAAGAAGGTATAGACGAAGACTATCTGAAATACCGTATCGGACAGATGCAATATCTCGCCGACAGACTTTCTCAGGCAGGGATAGCGTATCAGAGTCCCGTAGGGGGGCACGCGGTATTTGTGGACGCCGCAAAGCTGCTTCCTCATATCCCTTATTACGAATTCCCCGCTCAGGCGCTTTGTATTGAGCTTTATAAAGAAGCAGGTATCCGTGCGTGCGACATCGGTTCCTACATGCTCGGCAATGACCCCGATACCGGCAAACAGCTCAAAGCCGACTTTGAATTTTCCCGTCTTGCAATTGCCCGCCGTGTTTATACTCAGGCTCACCTTGATGTTATAGCAGACGCTCTTATAGCCATAAAAGAACGCGCTTCCTCCATCAAAGGGTACAAGATAGAATGGGAACCTTCCATTCTCCGTCATTTCACGGCCTTCCTCAAGCCGATCGAATAATTTTGAAATACAAACAAAAAGACCTTTTAAAAAGGTCTTTTTTTATACGGAAGGTGAATTATACTATTAAGTGCAACAGTTGAGAGAAAAAAAGGAGTTCATACAAATCTGTGGTATAATAAAGTTGCGAAACCAAATTTA